>ERZ772955.932-NODE-932-length-20595-cov-31.282327_pt1 | contig 20595 bp, 27 predicted proteins | sample MGYA00511133_ERZ772955 | MGnify/ENA primary metagenome ERZ772955 (study PRJEB29015, sample SAMEA2737914) | human oral metagenome | biome: human oral; feature: human-associated habitat; material: dental | place: China | collected 2149 ... | reverse complement strand
GAAGCGATGACTTTGGCCGAGATAGAAAAATCTGGCAAGCTGGATGAGATGATTGGGTTGAGTAAGGAGTTCGACTGAATATAGGCCGTCGAAGGCTGGCATTACTAGGCCGTTGCGCAACATGGTAAACTAATTTATTCTTTATTTATGAACCCTATTACTCGTCGAATCGCCGCTGCCATTCCCGCCAACGATTTGCCAGCTTACCAGCGCGAGCGCTACTCCGCCATCCAAGAGGGCGCGAGTTTTTAGCAAGACAAGGCGCACGATTTTAGTCTTAACTATCCACCAGCACTTCCCTGGCAAAGTTCTTTACCGCATCAAACGTATCGTATTCGGTCAATAGTTCGCTTTTCGCTACCCACCGGACATCGTGAACCTCCCTGGTTTGGGGAGTTAATTCTGCAGCATCATCGGCTTCCAGCAGAAACACCATGTCCAGATGGATATGCTCGACATCCTTTTTACTCTCTGGAATGATCTGATACATCAGCGCGTACGGGCGCGGAATTTGGGCTTCTGTGATGTTTTTCAGCTGCAAATCATGTTCGTCTTCAAGGATTGGCGCGGCGCTTATGCCTGTTTCTTCGTAAACCTCGCGGATAGCTGCTTCGTGCGGCACTTCATTCTCCTCAATATGTCCGCCCGGCGGCAGCCACTTGCCCAAACCCTTGTGATGAATCAGCAGCATCTTAGTGCGGTCTTTATTAACCGTATAGCCAGTCGCTGTAAAGTGCTTTTTATGGTTTTTCGTGGTTTGGAAGATGGGTTGCATATGAGGCTCCTATGTGATTATGGCGCAAAACAGTACTATTTGGTTATAGCTAATTGTCTCCCGCGATTAATCCTATAATGTTAACAATTTCTTTCGCTTTATCGTCATTACTTTTTAGAAAAGTACCCATTTCATTTTCGCAAAAATCGATTACGTGCTCAATGCCTTTTGGCTTTCCGGTATATTGCTCAATAGCTCCTTTCTTCAGATAAAATTCACCAGATGGATATTTTGATTCTATTTTCTCGTCTAGGTCGGTATGTTCGTTTCTATATGTAGCTATCTCTTCGTCTGTTTTCACTGACGGTAGATTCTTATTTTGATCTTTATAAAAGCGTCTATAGAAATCCATTTTTGTGGTATCTAAATCCTTAATAAAATATACCTTTAACCCGAAAGAATTTAAAGGATAACACACTACGCTCTCCGCTCACGCCATATACAGTAATATTCTGACTAAACTCTGGACATAGCTTCTTTATGGCGACTCTAAAGAAATGCTCATCATCTTGCCTCTCAACTAACAGCACTCTGTTCAAAAACAATACTCGAGCCGCCCAAGTATTGTTTAGGATTTCTGTCAGCTTTCTTTGATCTTCTCTAATATTAGGAACACACACCACAGAGTTACGCTCTTCATCTAGCGAGAACCGTTTAACATGCTCTATTGTCTTGTTACTTATAAATCCTTCCGAATGAGTTACCAGAATGCATTGAATCCCTTGTTTGTCTGCTAATTCTTCAAGTATTTTCAGATATTCAGATTGGAATTGGTAGTGTAGGTGGATCTCTGGCTCATCGATAATAATCAAGCCGCCCTTTAACTCGCCTTGACCGTAAGCTTCAAATATTAAATGTAGGATCGATTTTTGTCCAGCGCTAAGATTGTTTATGTCGCCCAACTCTCTGTTATTCTTCGTGTCTTGAAACCTAAATTCGTACGACCATGTTCGTATGTTTGCCGGTTTTATAGAAAGCTTTAGATTTAATAATTTTAGCTTTTCATTTATATTTGTAATCAGCGGCAAGCTGTTTACAGCGACAGTGGCGTCTTTTATATTTTTACCTTCCTGCATCAATCTAAAATGTTTTTCACCAAGTCTTAATTTTACAAAATTAAATATAGCAGGCTCGCCTGAGGGTTGTTCGTTGATACTAGAAGAGGTAAGGCTATTTTTTGCATTCTGCAGTGTATTGCCTAAAGAATCGTAGCCAGTATATAAAGGAGCCCGAGGGTCAAAGTTACTGTAATTGCGGAAAGCTGATAGTATGGAAAAAGTATTTCCAAGAGGCGCTATTATATTATCGGTATTTTCTTGGTTGTGTATATCTATAGCTTCATTAATTGCATAATAATATTCCAAGTAAAACTGTATATATTTTGGCACCGAATCAGCGTAGATAACATTATATGTAGCGTCTGCTTCGTATTTAGTGTGTTGAAATATAATAGTTATATCAACATCCATGTCACCATTTAAGATAGAAAACTTGGGCATACCTATACTTGAATACGTATCAAGAATCTTTTTTATATAACTATAGTTTTCTACAATATGCTTGATGTTACTTTTATCAATATTATCAAGCGTAATTGATACCTTTATGGTTTGCTGTTCTGATCCTGAATTCCAATTAGGTTGAAGCCTAAGATGCAATGTTCTGTTAGAATAATTATTATCAACTTCAATTGTAGCTTGTTTACTATACATAGTATATGGAGGATTATCATTATATTTGTTAGTTATGCGCTTAAATAAAGTCCTCGTAAAGACAAGATTCATAGCCTCTAAAACCGTTGACTTGCCAGATCCATTTTCGCCAATAATAATATTAAGATCTGGGTCAAATTCAATCTTAAAAGCGTTGTTTATGTCCTCCTCATATTTGAAGCTTAGTATATTTGATAATTGTAAATAATTGACTCTCATTATGCTAATTATTATACACTCACCAACTTTATTCAGGGGTTCGGAACTATAAAAATATAGCTCTTTCGAGCTATATTAAAAAGTGTATTCTTCGGAAGCTATTTTTACGCTTTCAGCTTCTTATCCTTCAGTTTCAACACCACATCCGCCTCTTTGGCTAGCTGCTTGCTGTGGGTGACAACGATGACACATTTGTCGTTTTCGTGGGCGGCGCGGCGCAGGATGTCGATGATGTCGGCGGCGGTGGTTTCGTCCAGGTTGCCGGTCGGCTCGTCCGCCAAGATGATCGGTGCGGAGGACACCAGCGCTCGACCGATCGCTACGCGCTGTTGCTGACCGCCGGAAAGTTTCATGACGTTACGGTGAATGTGATCGTCGTCCAAGCCCATGGTGTGTAGCGTTTCGTTGGTGGCCTTGGAATTAACTAATTTCAAGTTTTCCAGTGGCGTCAGATAATCAATCAGGTTATAATTCTGAAACACCAGCGAGATATTGTGCTTGCGATGATGCGAGTAACCTTGCTCGGCGATGTCTTCGTCATCGAACAAAATCTGCCCGCCGGTCGGCGTGTCCAGCCCTGCTAGCAGCCCCAACAGGGTCGATTTACCAGCGCCAGAACTACCGACGATGGCGTAGAACTTACCCTTTTCAAATTGATAATTGATGCCGTTCAGCACATTGCTGGTGCCGTCAGCGTATGAGTAAATGATATCGCGTAACGTAAGTATTGACATGATAACTCCTAACTTAATTTTGCTAAAATTTGCTTTGGTGATTGGCGCATGATTGGCGCGGTGGCAGCGGTAGCTGACAGTAGAACAACTACGTAGCCGAAGGCGAAAGCCTGTAGGTAGGTCGCCACTGGAGCGGCTTGCACCACAGTCTTTTCTATGCGCTGGCTTTGGTCGGTTTGCGCCGTGAGAGCGGTAGAAATTTGCGATGAGGCAACCGAGCCGATGGCGAGTGCGAGCACCGAGCTAACTAGAGCGATAATCGCCAGCTCTGCCAAGAACTGCCCGATAATCTGCCGCTTTGACGTGCCGATGGACAGCAAGATGCCAATTTCATGCAAGCGGCCGCGCACCCAGAACACCAGCACCAGCGACAACACCGCCAACCCTGCGGCGGCTGCACCGATGGTGGCAATCGTCAAAACGTTTTGAATGCCAGCGATGTTTTGGAGGACGCCAGCGAATGCCGCCCCGTTGTCGGTCAGACTGAATTTTTGCCAATCGACGCTTGGTAGGCTTTTAGCGTGGTCCGTTAACGACTTCAGCTGATGCGGATTTTCGGCGAAATACGTTGCTTGTGTCAGTTGCTGGCTACCTGTCAGCTGCTGCGCCGCAGCCAAGTTGGTGATGAGATGATTCTCTGCCATGTCGGACTGCAAGACCGCCGGCTTTTCGCCTTTGCCGCTGAAAATTCCTGCGACAGTCACCGTCACCCGCCGGCCGTCTTTGGTGATGTCCAGCTTGTCGCCTGGCTTGATATTATTTTTTTCGGCGAACGTTTTGTGAATCAGCACCGCGTTTTGATCGTGCTCGGTCAAGTGCTTACCCTGCTCTAGTTGGTAAAATCGACCGGTGAACTCGCTGAGCAGATCGCTCTGTGTCGCGCCCGTCACCTTCGCCTCCCCAGCCACGTTAGAGTCCAGCTGCACGCCGCTGCCTGCCGTGTCGACCAATTGATTACCCGGCAGTCCCGCGGTGGTCTCTGCCTGGAAATTGTGTGCTTTAACCTTGTCCAGGCGCTGCACCCGCTGCGCGATGTCCATCGGCACTTCGCCCGATGGCTGCTTGCTGGCGATACTAAAGCCAGCGCGGATATTCCGTTCAATTGATTGCTTCAGTTGCGCCATCGTCTGCTGCACCGTCAGCGTACCGATCAGCAGTGTGAAAATCAGCGTCATGATCAGGGCGATGGTTAGGCTGCGACGCCGTTTGCGCGCCACAGCCGTACAGGCTCGTTTGATAATCGTCATCATTCGCCCCTAGTCCACTTCAGTTAGTAATTCTTTTGGCGTTGACTGGGTAATTGGTCGAGAAGCCAAGAGCACCGCGATGATAATCACCGCCAGCCCAGCGCCCCACACCGCCAGCAGATCCGTTGGTTGCACACCAACCGTCACCTTGTCCAGCGTGCGCGATGACGTCACCGAGTCAGCGTCAGCACCGAGCGATGCACCGTTGAGGGAACTGCCAGCTTGACGCGTGGCATTCTGTGCTGCCTGCGACACCACGTGATCGCCCATTTGTTGCGCAATCAGCCCGGCGGTAAAGTACGACGCACCGAAACTCAGCACCGCGATCATCACCAGCTCAGCGATGTATTGCAGCACAATCTTTGACTGCGGCACGCCCGTCGCCAAGAGTACGCCCGCCTCGCGCTTGCGCTCGTTCATCCACAAGTACAGCACCATGCCGATTATCGCGACGCTGACCAGCGCCGTTGCCCACAGCATACCGTCGATCAGGCCGTACACACCGTTTACCGCGCCAGTCACGCCGGCTAGTTCCTGGCTATTCTTATTCAATTGATACTTTTGCCAATTGACCGGCAATTTATTTGCCCGCGCCATCACCTCGTCCAGCTGTTTGGTGCCTTTGGTGAAGAACGTGGCGTCCTGATAAATCTCATTTTGCTCGGTATACGCGTTCAATCGGCGAGTTGTCGCGAGGTCAGTCAGGAACAAATTCTCAAACAGCTCCACCTGATAGGTCGCCTGCTTTGGGTTCTTGCCGTTAAATATACCGACGATTTCTACCTCAACCTCGTCCTTGGATGGATGTTCGTTGTCGGTGTCGTATTGATTAGCCTTCAGTTTGATTTTACTGCCAAGCTTCAGGTTGTTAGCCTTGGCGAAATCTTCGTGCACCAAAATCTTGTGCGAATCGTTCTCGGTGATGTGCCGGCCAGCGATGAGCTTGAGCGACTCAGCCCGGAACTTCTTCTCGGACTCAGATTTGTTGACGCCGATGATGGTGGCGGCGTTACCAAATTGCTTGTCTTTCTGGGCGTCATAGCCGCTGCCGCCACTCGGTAGTGGCACCAGTTTGGTATTGATAAAATCGACCGTGGCGTTCTGGCGCTTGACATAGTCCGTCACACCCTCCAGATTCTTCACCGCGTCGATGTCTTTGTTCGACACCGTTCCCGAACCGCGGGCTGTTCCCGGATTGGTGCGCGGATTATTGCCCAGCGTGAAGCCGGCTTTGAGCGTTTTGTCTAGCGACTGCGCCGCCGCGTCGGTCGAATGCTTGATGGCAAATCCACTCAGCATAATCGTCGACATACACAGCAAAATCGCCAGCAAAATCAGCGTTTTGAGTTTTTTCCTGGTGATATACAACCAGGCACGTTGTATAAATGACATAGATCTCCTTTCTTGGTTCTATGTCAGTGTAGCAGGAGTGTGTGAAGGGAATGTGAAATAGACAACGAAATCACGACGGATTATTTTTCACTGATCAAGAGATAAGGACAAAAATATGAATTTAGCACCTTAGAATTGCTTAGTCTGTCATTATACTTCAGGACAAAATGTCTTAATGAATGATGACATTTTTAGGTTGTAATTGCTCATTTCTTCTCAAGCGCTGCAACCCGTTTCTTCAAATCATCCAGTTCGGCGCGGAGTTCGCTGGTGCTTACTGCGGGATTGTTTGGTTCTGTCTTTTTAGTTTTAGCGTCTTTTTCTTTCTGAGCTCTCTGTTCCTTGCCAGCTTTTGCGGCAATATGCATAGAGATAGCGCTACTTGATACTACGATAATAATACCTATCATAGATACGATGTCTAGGGGTTTGATATTCATACATATTCCTTTGTTTATGATTTATTGTTAGGTTTAATTATATACCTTGCTGTGGTGTACGGCTAGTAGGTTGAGGTTGGCTAATTCTTTAGTTGTAAGTGAATATAATACCAAAACACAGAAAAGGCGCGAGGCGGGGTGTCTTGCGCCTCATAAGCCACCCATTACTTTTGGGTGGTTTATGTTCCTGCTTTTGGCGCTGGGTTGTCTTATATTTTTGCTAGATAATCCCTCACCATTGCAAACCCATTCACCGTTTCAATCGCAGCCAAATATTCTTGCCATTCCTCATCATTCAATTCTGCTAGGCTACGGCCAGGAAAGCTCGGATACCCATAAATATATAGCAATTCCGTCCAGCCATGCAGATTATCGCCGCGCGGCTCGTCGATGATAAATCCCTCTTCATCGGCTACGAAAATGTGGTCTTTTTCGCCGTCAAAATAGCCAACTGTAAAAGAAAAGATAGCCCGACGATCAGTTTCGCCTTGTATTAGTTTAATGATGCCGGGATAGCTAAAACTGTCCAGCAGCAATTTAACGAACGGCCCCGGAAAACCTTTCAGCGCTGGGATGAAAAAGCCGCGATCATCAACGATCAGGCGCTTGTTTGGAAAAGATTTCTTGGCTTGAGATAGTTTACTTTTGGCAATCGTTTGAATATCCAGCCCCCGCCCCTCGTTAAAATCGTAGTCGAGCTGATGCAGATCAATACCGAGCGGCTGGAGGAGTTTCTGAAGGCTGGTGAACTTGCGCTGGTTGGAGGTGGTGAAGTGAATTGGATGTAACTGACTCGTCATGATACAAGTATACGTCATTCGGCACTATTTATGCGGACTCCTCGTGCTTTACTTATTACCCTCCCGATACGCCCCTAAAATCGCCCTCAAACTCACACTATGCCGGAAGTTTATGTCGTCAATTTTATCCAGATCAACCCATTCTGGCGTGCCGTTAGTATAAGTTTTTTCACTGTCGGTTATGTTGTCGTTATTGATTTGCCCGTGCAGCTGGCTATGGATGAAGTACAGCTGAATTGACTGATTAGCTTGCGCCTCAGCGTTGCGCTTGAAAAAAGTAGTTGCCTGGTGAATGATTTTATCCGGCATGATGGTTAGTCCAGTTTCTTCTTTGACTTCGCGGACGATTGACTCTTCAATCGTTTCGCCTTTCTCGACACCGCCGCCAATCAAGCTATAGCCGTCCCATTGCCTGGTCAAAAGGATCTTATTATCCTCAATAATCACCGCGTACACGCCGACACGAATGTTTAGTTCGTCAACGGGAACGGTGTATTGATTGCCGAAGACGTCTTTGCAGATGATGGATTTGGTCATCTTTGCTCCTTATTGCAGTAACTTTCTAAAATTGCACTAATCAACCCGCTCGGCAAGCGACATCACTTGATAGCCGTATTGATCAATGTCTTCTTGTTTCCAAAAATCAATTTCTTTCGTGTGTAAAACTTCGCCGACTATGTGACGGACTTTGCGGCCAGTTGGCGTTCCGTCATAATTTATCTCAATCTGCTCCAGAATGTCGCCGGGTTGGATATTAAAATCAGCTATTCTCATATCAAACGTTTTCTCGCCCGTTAGGACTTTTTCGAATAAATCGGAGTAAGATTTTTTGGTGATAATTTTCATGCGTTTTATTATAAAGTTACTTAACTTAGGTTACAAGCTGATGATAAAGTTGTGCGGCTCATATTATCTTGATTCGTCATAGGGTTAGGTATTGGTGTGGTGTTTTTATTATCGCCCCTTCCGCGCCGCTATAGCAAACCACATAAAGTAATCCTCCAACGATTCGTCCTCCATACCAGCGAATAGTTCGCGAGCGCGCAGGACTTCGCGAAGTTTTGGTGATTTTTGGCGGGCAAGCTGCTCGGCGGTGGCGTCTAATAGGTCCAAGCCGCGCTGCCAAGCGCCAGTCATCGCAGCCGTATCGCCGCGGCGCCGGGCGGCAAACGCTCGCCCGACCTCCGAGCCGATGTTGCCCATTTGCTCAAATATTGTTAAGTTCTGCCACTTTTGCTTGTCAAATACATACTTACTCATGGATGACTCCAGTGTGTTTATGTAACCACGCTGCCAACTCCCGCCAAACGTTTGCCGTCAACTCCGCCTTCTCTTCATCAGTCATTTCAGCCAGCGTTTTATTTTTACCGTCTGGCAAGAAATACTTATCGTAATTGCGCCCGTTGTTGCTGCGCGGTTCTTTTAATAACGCGCCGTGCAGTTTTAAGGTAAAGGTTTGCGGTTTGTCGCCATCAAAGTAAGTAATTGTACGCTGCGTGTACGCCCGAGCGGCGCCGCCGAGCAGCTGAATTATCCTGTCAATACCGATTGTGTCGAGCGCGTATTTGGTGTAAACGCCGGGAAAGCCGTTCAGTTCGTCGATGAACAGCCCTGAGTCCATCACCACCAGCGGACGCTTAAGTAGATTGTAGTATTTTAGCGCCTTATCAATAGAGACGGCTTGTTGGTCGTCGGATTGGATTTCTGGCACGTCAGGTAAGGTTTTATATGGCGCGATCAAGTTGATGTTCGTTCCTGCCAGCGCCTGCTTAGCGCCGGCAAGCTTGTGCTTATTGGTCGTCGCGTAAATTAAGTCCATAATTATAGTCTAGCACTATCTGTTTCAAGCAAACCTCACCACAAACCGCATGCCCCGCCCGTGTGGCGCAAACTCATAATCCAGACCCTTAGCGTCGAGCAGCATTTTCACAGTGTAGAGGCCGATGCCGCTGCTGTCAGCGTGTTGCTTCTTGTCGTCGTTGCTCCGATAAAGCGGGTCGAAGACGCGCTGGAGTTGCTGTTTGGTGAGTGGTTTGCAGGCGTTTTCGATGGCTAGTTCACGCTGGTCACAAGTAATTTTTATCACGCTCCCCCTGTCGCCGTGGCGCACCGCGTTTGATACCAGGTTCGAGATGACGTGACGCATCATGTCGCGGTTGGCACGAATGGTCGTCGGACGTGCGTCAACCGCGAAAGTCATGCCGCGTGTTTTCGCCAGTAGTGTATAATCATTAACCACCTCGGCAATTAGCTTGTCGATCCCCAGCCGTTTTTCCTGACGCAGAGCCTGCTCGGCTACACTGCCAGAACGCAAGACATCATTCACCATCGCCGCCAAGCGGTCAACCTGCGCCACCGATTCTGCCAGGTACTGGTCGCGATTTTTATACTCACCGATATTGAGTTGCATATTCTCAAGCATGATCCGTAGCGCCGCCAACGGCGTTTTTAGCTCATGCGAGGCCGCACGTAAAAACGCGATTTTTTCTTTCTCCAGCTGGGTGATCCGCTTATTTTCATGCTCCAGTGAGCGAATCGTTTGCCACAGATTTTGATAGAGCTCATTAATATTTCGACCCAGCACGCCGATTTCATCACTGCTATTTACCGGGTAGTGCGCGTCCTTTTCCAGTCGCTGCATGGTCGTGGTTACCGCCGCCATCCGGCGGATCGGCCGTGTCACAAAGCGGCTGTAGATGTAAGAAAATATCAACGCCACCAATAGCGAGCCGAGCATGGTATATGGCAATACGTGCAGCGTGGCGAGCTTGGCCTGAGTGACGGGTGCCACGTCGGCCAGCAGCTTGACCGTAACCGCTCGCCCTTGGTTGTTCGTCACACTACCCTGCTGCAAAATCACCGAGCGCGGATCGACCGTTTGCTCATCAGCAATTTTCACCACGCTGGTATCAACCGATTTACCGCTATCGGTCACAATATTAATCGACTGAAAACCTTGAAAATACTGGTCGCGCCCGTCGATCGTCAGCGTGATATTGACATTTCTCACCTGAGCAAACTCTTGGCTGATTTGACTCATCTCCTCGGTAGATTTGCCGTGCAGCTTGGTCGTCAGCGCTGTGAGATTATCCGCCGCCTCTCGCTCTTTTTGCTGCAGATAAAATTGTGGCATCAAGGTGTAGACCAGTGCATGCACCAGGATGATCAACGCTGCAAACAGACCGATTGACACCAAAAATGTTTTGGGAAATAATTTAAGCCTCTTCATAGCGATAGCCCACTCCCTTCACCGTGATGATGCAGTCCAGGTGTAATTTCTTGCGCAGGTTTTTGATGTAGACGTCGATCACCCGGTCGAACGGCACCTCATCGTCGCGCCATAACTTATCGATGATAGCCTGCCGACTCCAGACCATGTTTGGATTATCGACGAGCAGTTTGAGCAGTTGCACTTCCTTGGGCTTGAGATGTGCGTCATTGTCATCATAAAATCCCTGATAGGCTGCAAAATCCACCGAAGCCAGACCGCGCTGCCACAAGGCTTTTTTGACAGACTGCTGTCGGCGAAGCAGCGCCTTGATCCGCTTTTCCAAAATCACCAGCGAAAACGGCTTACTCATATAGTCATCCGCCAGCTCGTCAAAACTAGCAATCTGCGTCGGCTCATCATGTAGCGCCGTCAGCATTAACACTGGCACGTCGCTGGTCTGGCGAATTTGGTGCAGTGTCTCGATGCCGCTCATCCCTGGCAGCATAATGTCGAGGATAATCACATCCACCTCAGAATACTTTTTGAGAGCCTCTTCGCCGCTGGTCGCCGTTAGTACCGTAAAGCCACGCTGGCGGAGGAACTGCTCGGTGCCCTGGCATACGGCGGGCTCGTCTTCAACGAGGAGAATAGTATTTTTGCGCGCCATCAAAACGCCAGACCGCCCGTCTTATGCTTAGTTATAGTAATTCTCCAGCGCAAGCTTTGGCGCTTCCAATCACTTTTCATACACCCGCACGTACATGTCGTACAGCTCTTTTTTGTACTTTTTAACAATTTTATCATCCGGCGATAGTAATTCGTGCCCGGCGCCCATGTAGGCTGGCGTCGTCTCGTAGCTGAATCTGGCGCCGCTGGCTTTAGCCATACCTTCGGCGATGGAAAGTGCCATGTCTTTGTCGATCAAATTGTCTTCGCTGCCGATTATCAAGCCGACATATTTCAGACCTTCGGCTTTGAGGTCGTTGCGATAATTCTGCTTGATAATGACATAATTCGCCAGCGCCCGGTACGACAAGATATCGTCGAAGAACTGATCTGGTATCAGATGGTTGCCGTAAACATTGCGCAGCAGTGGCATTTGCCACTTCGGCGCTTTTGAAGCGTCCGGCTCGTAGTACGGCGCTATCAGCAGTACTCGCGAGAACAACCCGCCGCCATATTGCGCCAGCCATGTCGCTAACGTACCACCGCCAGAGTGTCCGATAACACCCAGCTCGTCGCCCAAACCGCTGACTAATCCGGCGCTGTCGCTCATGAATTTCACCAATTCGGCGGCGCGTACTTGGCTATGTAATTTCTTATCGCTCAGTCCGTGGTGCGGCGCCCGCGGCACGTAAACATTGTACCCGGCTTGATAGAAACGCTCCGCCAACTCCGCTGGGCCGTTCGGACAACCGCTAACGCCGTGGAGAATCATCACCGCGCGAGCAGTTTTTTTGCCATGAGTCTTCAAAATCGGCCGGCAATCTGGCCGCACTTCGCTGTTGGCGGTATCATCGGCAATGACTTTTTGGATATCCGCCACCGACTGGTCGTAATCGCGCCGCTGGATATTAGCTTTCTGCAAGTCGGCGCTGCGGCTCGGCCACAGAAACGCCCAAGCCGCGAATCCCGCTATCAGCGCAATTATCACGCATATTACAATTAGTACTATCTTCTTACCACCTAGCGCTGCGGCCATATCTATACCTCCAATTTACATAAACAAATTATTTACCCTGCACTGCCAAAATCCGTGCCTGAATTTCGTCCAACCGTGTGTCGTCCATTTTTGGACCTTCTGCAGTCGTTAGCCAGCCACGATACACCTCACTAAACTCAGTCTCTTTGCTCCACACATCGGTCTGGCTAGCTAAATCGCCATGCAATGGCATCAATTTGGCATGCACATGCGCCACGCCCGTACCTTCAAAAATCAACGCTACTCGCGGCGTATTGAAGGCTTTTTCTAAAATATTAGCAACCTTTTTCACTGCCAACATCATCTCAGAATACAATTCATCATCCAAAGAAAATACATAATCGCCTGGATTATGTTTCGGTATGACCACGGTAAAGCCCGGCGTGTTCGGAAACGGCGTCAAAAACGCTAAAAATTTCTCGTCCTCCCAGACTTTCCAAGATTTCATTTTACCTGACACGATATCGTCAAAAATTGTGTGATTCATAATTGCTCCTTTAGGATAATTATAACAACTATGAGCCGTCTATTTCAATTTATTGTTGCAAGTATTTATCGCAGCTTCAATGAAATCATCCTCGCTGATTTCATGTTCCACTCCAGCCAAATCGAGCCTATCCATCACGAGACTGACTGTATCGCCAATTTCATCTTCATAGATTTTGCAATTTACTATACTTTCGTAAACACTCTTTGCCCCCAAAAGCATTAGACACTTTCGCTCCTTTTCCGTAAACTTATTTTTAAGCAAAGAGTCAATGATATCAAGATCTCCGAATTTTCTGGAGTTTCGCCCTCTTTGCAATATTTCTTTCATCTTTTTGGCTTCACTTGTTAGGCCTAATTTTTGTATAAAATCCTTGTCATTAGACGCCAGAACATGAAGGGCGCGAGATGTTAATTCATCGTCAAAAACAAAGTCGCTGCCGCCAGCAAGTTTCCTCGCAAGCCTAACCGGATCAATTGCGAACCTAACTTCCTGGGCAAACCTTTTTCTAAAATCCTCATCATCAAGTATAGCCTGTCTGTATTCTGAAAAATCATCGCCATCATCCATCCCAAGCGGCGAATATTCTCTTACTATATTTTCATATTGGACAATTTTTTCTCTTAGGGCTAGATATTGACCTTTTTCCGCTTCTGTCATTATTCCCGAATACATGCGTTCATCTATTTCTTTAATAGATATCGGCGGTTTTACTCTTAATGATTTTTCACCAAGTATATCTGAACTGTCCATGTACTCAATGTAGCCGAACGCATCAGTAACAAACGCGCGCCATTTCTCTAAGCTTTCAATCGCGGCGGCGGCATCGTCTTCATTTATTTGAGAACGCACCTCGTCATAGCTTAAGCATCTTTGCAAATAGTCAAGCGCATAACCATAGTCGCGAGGGCTTGAAAGAAGAATGCCGCCCCTGTATTTATCAATTGCTTCCTCAGCACTGGCTACTTCTAGCTGCACGCATTGCTCTAATAACTCAGACCTTTCCTCTTGAATTCTTGCCATGAGGGAAATCTTTATTTTTTCTGTAGTGTCATCATCAAAAGGCAAAGCCTTTAGGTTGCCCAAAGCCTGGCTAATACCGGCGCCGCAAATTAAATCGAATTCATCTAAAGCCCTCGAATGGCTAGATACGAACTTACTAGCCAACTCGTAAAGCGGATCTTTTAGAGCATTAGCCATTACTTCTTGGTTATTAGAAAACCACTCTCTTGCTGCCGAGACGTTTGTATTTCTTTCGTTGTTAGCATCGGAGGGAAAAATAGGCTTTTCTGTACCAAATGTTGTCGACCAATAAAAACCTACATGCTTCATGGTCTCAGGTTTAGCAGTAGCAGCTCCTAAAGTATACCGCATAACATCAGCGACAGACGCGTCTCCCGCTTTATAATGATCGTAAAAACCACCCTTAGTACGGGACAATATGTCAAACTCAGGAAGGTCGCTAAGTTCTTTTCTGGCTGCTATAATCGGATTTGTTATTATTCCCGATCTATCTTCAGCCTGAGCAGGCAAAATTTCTGCATTTCGTAGCGCTGTCTCGACATCTTCTGGAAATTCAAAAAAAGCAAATTTTGCTTAATAGGCGGCACAACGTCCGATACCCACGGATTATGTACGGAGGTTACCGTGCTATCAAAATTTCTACCAAAATCTCTATCTAAACTCATGATTATTATTTTACACTTTCATTGATATTTTAGCAAATAACTTATAAAAACTAAGTTTTCCTGCCTATTCTTTGAGCGTACTTCTGGCTCGCCGCGAATGACTCCTGGGTGTTGCGGCGTTTTTTACTGGATGGGCGCAGTTTTTTCGGGACAGCACGGAGAGTTTTCGGCGCTTTAGCTGCTCCTTTCAGGGCTGCACGTTTAAGTTTCGTCGGAACAGCTTTAAGCCGCGGCGGCTTCTTGCGCGGGTATTCGCCCGCCAGGTGCTGCTTGATAAGTCCAGACAAACGTTTGGCGTAGGCGTCTGTTACTTCGTGGCCTTGCATAGTCATCGACCGGCGGATGATATTTTTATGCTCTTTGGCTAACTTCTTCAAATTCCCTTCGACGATCAGCGGGTCAAGCTTACCAGACAGAATAGTAATTGGCAGCTTCAGCTGGGCGACGTCATCCAATGCCGTTTGATTGATTATGGCAGTGTTAAGGGCGGTCAGGAAAGAATCGGCAGTGACCTGGTCGGCTTGAAAGCCAGCGTCAGGCCAGATATTATGATGGTCGGCAAATTGCAGAATGCGCTTTGAACCGTCCGGATGGCGGCGAAGAAATCGATAAAAAGCGCGTAAAACTTTTTCTGGATGATGAAACCGCTCGTCTATTTGCGGGCGATACATCGGCGGACTGCACAGGATGAGCGAACGGCTTAAATGCGGATGCTGTTTGGCTAGCTCCACTGCAGCCAACGAGCCCATGGAATGGCCGATGACAACGTCGAGGCGAGTAATTGCCTTTTGGCGTAAAGTAGCGGCGATACTGGCGGCTTGGTCACGTACATCATAAGACTTCCAATCAGGTTTGGGCGAATTGCCAAAACCCAGCATATCAATGGCGATTACCCGCGTATCCTTCGGCAGGTACGGCTCCAGCGGTTTCCAAGTTTGCCACGACGTACCCAGCCCGTGGATCAAGAGAATGGTCGCCTTCGGTCGGCTCGGACGAGAAAAATAATGCAAATTAAGCACATACGGAATACGCAGCCAGCGATGGATGAGGCGATCAAACATATTACTTAGTGTAACATTTATAGGGATAAAGCGCGACTTGGAGCAGATTGAGGCGTAGCGTTTAATCTGGCTGCACTACTTTACAAATAAGTTTAAGCAAAGCACGATACGTTGGTATTTACTTTTTCACCTACACATGATATGATTATCTTTCATGAGAGGAGATGAATAAAATTATGAGACATGGGTTTATTGATAGCCTTCATAAATCAGTATCCGAGTGGAAAGCAATACCAGAAAACCTTAGGAGTGGAGAAAAAAGAAAAAGAATACCTGCTATTTTTGGTGTTGTAGGTTCGGTGGTACTAGCTTGCGCGGGAATAAAACTCGGTGTAGGTATAGCTGCAGACATAGATGAAAGTATGAAAAACCAAGCGACAGCAGTCCAAGAAGGACTCAATAGACCAAGTTGTACCACTGAAGTTACTGATAAACAGCAGACACCGGAGCATGAAATCATTATTCCAGCAGGCCAAACATATACGACAATAGAAGTTCCTGAGTCGCAAACAGTAACAATGACATTGGGCGAAGGCTGCCGTCCCGGCACTCCCGGCAGAGAGGTGAAAGTAGGCGCCAGGGATGAGCTGTGGGAAAAGGTGAAACCAGGCGATATGCTTTACCATCCTGGCGGATCTACTGGTTGGGATGTATATGGCGATTCTGGTGTTTCTATGGGCGATTTGCCTGCTTCAAAGGACAACGAGTCAATAGAGCCAGCTGCCAGCGAATTCTATATTAGCCCTCAAGCACTGGAAGAGATAGCTAGTAATTAGCACCGTACGTTATCGCGGCTTCTTGCTTTCGCCGGCGACTATCTGCACGATCGTCGCTATCAGAAATATTATTACGCCGGCTGTGTTGATAGCCAGGCGGACAGATTCATATTTGTTCGGTGCTAGCAATCGCAGCAGCGCGCCCGCGCCCATCAGCGCGAAAGATACGAAAAATAGCGGATGAAGTTTGACGCGCGATCTCATACGGATTGTATTATATAGCATTGCCGATAAAATGAAAATCCGCCCACGCTTATCGGTTGATAACGGTAGCTGAGCGGATTTATGTAAAAGAGTTCGCTTATGAAGAGGTGCTGCTATCAAAAACTAGCTTCGCCTGGCTGCCCGCCTCGTCTTACGACTCTGCCGTTTAGTTGATTAAGTTCATCCTGCGGGGTTAAGCGTAAAACAACGTCTTGTACTTCTAGTAATAAATCTTTAAGCATTCCTGCAACTGTCTCTGGATCAACGTTAGCAGCTCTATCGCCAAGTTCTCTGTGAGCTCTCACTCCTAAGTGGTAGCCAGCAAACGCGGCTTTCTTTATAACTTCCGGGTCAGCAAACATACCCTCAGTTTCTTCTGCTAGCGCTGCGAAATCGCCTTGTTCGGCATTTCTAGCGTTTACGCGACTTTGCAGGTCGGCAAACTCTGTTCTATCGCCTGAATACCCCCCCATTAAACTTTCACTCATAATACGTAAAACTCCTTTTCTCTAATTTATACGTGTTGGTACTGTAGCAGGAAACTGCTTAAAATGCAAATTCCAGAAGCAAATCCTAGATACATTGTATCCATGAGCTTATTACATCATAAAAGCGCCCGGACTCCCGAGCGCTTTTCTTTTGCCAGCAGTGTTAGGCTTAGTACACCTTCAACAGCAACTCGCCACCAAGCTTAGCCTTGGCTGCCTCGGCGCCAGTCATGACACCTTTTGAGGTTGAGATGAGTACCAAACCGCGGCCGCTTTTCACCTTTGGAATTTCGCTAGCGCCGACGTAAACACGACGGCCTGGCTTTGATACGCGGGTGATCTCGTTGATGGTGCTGTTAGTACCCTCTTCGTTGATGGTCACGACCAGCACACCGCGAGGCTTGGCGTCCTCTAATTTAACATCTGCGAGGTAGCCGTTTTTGACTAATTGCTCAGCGATGACTTTTTTCATCTTGCTGGACGGAACACGAACTTCCGTCTTGCCAACCAGTTTCGCATTGCGAATGCGCGTCAGAAGGTCGGCGATTGGGTCTGTAGTTTGCATAGACATTGTCGAATCTCCTTTCCTTCTTACCAACTACTCTTTGTTATGCCTGGGATTTCGCCCTTGGCTGCTTTTTCGCGGAAATTGATGCGGCTCAGGCCGAACTGGCGCATGTAACCGCGTGGACGGCCGGAAATGCTGTCGCGGTTCTTGTGCCGGGTTGGGCTCGAGTTGCGAGGCAGTTTCTGCAAACCATCGAGGTCGCCAAGTTCTTTGAGCTCAGCGCGCTTCGCAGCGTATTTTGCGATCATCTTCAGACGCTTTTTGTCGCGAGCGACCATTGATTTCTTAGCCATTACCTGACGCCTCCTTTCTTCTCAAACGGCATGCCAAATTTCTCCAGCAAGGCTTTTGATGCTTCCTTACTGCCGTTCTTGATGACAAACGTTACTTGCAACCCGTGCAAAATCTGTGTTTCCTCGAACGTTAGTTCTGGGAAAATTGACTGCTCGATGATACCCAGGTTGTAGTTACCACCTTTGTCAAATTTCAGACCGACGCCGTGGAAGTCACGCACGCGCGGCAGTGCTACGTTGATCAAACGATCCATGAATTCGTACATCCTGCCGCCGCGCAGCGTGACGCTCACGCCGATTGGCGCACCCATACCTTTACGGATGCTAAAGCCAGCGATTGACTTCTTTGCCTGGCGGGCAACTGGTGCCTGACCGGTGATTTTTGCAACGGTGTTTTTGACAATTTCAAAGTGACGCTTGTCATCTTTCTTTTTGCCGGTGCCAACGCTCACGATGATCTTTTCCAAAGCTGGCACTTGGTGCACGTTCTTTAGATCTAGTTCGGCTTGCAGTTCCTTCAGGTATTTCTCCTGGTACAAGGCTTTCAAGCGAGGAGCTGGCACGACGGTTTTCTTCTCTGCCATTATTTAATCTCCTTATTTTTTGCTTGGCGAGCGACGCGAGTTTTGCCGCCGTCAGCGTTCTTTACTAAACCAACCCGGCTGGTTTTGCCTGACTTTTCGTCAACAACCAGCGCGACTTTACTGATGTCCATCGGTACGTGGATGTCTTTCTTGCCGCCTTTTGGATTGTACTGGCTTGGCTTGACATGGCGGTGTCCGACACCAACACCTTCGACCAAAACAGTTTGATCTTTGGTGTTAACCTTCAGGACTTTACCAGTCGTACCTTTATTTTTACCAGCGATGATTTTTACGGTGTCATCTTTGTGAATACGAGCCATTAGAGTACCTCCGGAGCAAGGCTGATGATCTTCATGTAGCCCATGTCGCGTAGTTCGCGTGGTACTGGGCCGAAGACGCGGGTAGCCTTTGGCTGCTTGTCGTCGTTGATAATCACCACGGCGTTGTCATCAAAGCAGATGGTTGAGCCGTCTTTGCGGTGGATTTGGTCGCGGGTGCGAACTACCACAGCTTTAACGACAGATTTCTTTTTGACGTTGCCGGTTGGGCTGGCGTCTTTGACTGAACATACGATCACGTCGCCAACGCGAGCGTAGCGGCGGCGGGTACCACCGAGGACGCGGATGCACAATACTTCTTTGGCACCCGAGTTGTCAGCTACCTTGAGGCGAGATTCTTGTTGGATCATTTATCATCCTCCTTGGTCTCTTCCTCAGCTTCACCAGAAACTTCAGCCTTTAGTTTAATAGAACCGCGAGATTTTTCAATCACCTTGACCAGCGTAAAGCTCTTGGTCTTGGAAATTGGGCGAGTCTCTTCGATTTGAACCTTGTCGCCTTCACCTGCTTGATTAGTCTCATCATGAGCAGTGTACTTGCGAGTCACGGTGTACTGTTTGCCGTAGAGCGGATGCGTTTCGCGGCTGGTGACCGCCACGGTGATGGTCTTGTCGCGCTTGGCACTCGTTACGACGCCAATCAGTGTTCGTCGGGCCATTACTTGCTCTCCTTTTCGTTAATTTGTGTCAGCAGGCGTGCGATGTCCTTGCGGAGTGAACGCAGCGCTTTTGGATTAACTAATTCGCCAGCAGCGTGAGAACGTTTTGCCTGAAGTAGGTCATTTCGCTTTTCGGCGACTTCCTTCTTCAAGTCATCAACGGTCTTGACGACTGCTGCTTTTGCAGTTTTCTTTGCTTCAGCCATTATGCGTCCTCCCGCTTGATGAACTTACATTTGACTGGTAGTTTGTGACTAGCCAAGCGCATTGCTTCGCGGGCCGTCTCCTCAGAAACGCCCTGCATTTCAAACATCACTGTGCCGGCCTTGACCTTGGCAACAAAGAACTCTGGATTACCCTTGCCCTGGCCCATCTTCAAACCAAGCGGTTTGCGAGTAACTGGGGTGTGCGGGAAGATCCGGATCCAAATCTTACCGCCACGCTTGATGTAGCGGGTCATTGCCTGACGAGCAGACTCGATTTGGCGGGAGTTGATGCGCTCGTTTGATTGTGATTGCAGTGCAAAGTCGCCGAACGCGATGTAATTACCACGGGTTGCTCGACCACGGTTTTTACCGATACGCACTTTGCGATATTTAGTCTTTTTCGGTAACAGCATTTAGCGACTCCTTTCTCCCTTATAAATCCACACTTTCACGCCGATGATACCAGCTGGTGTCTGGGCGCGAGCACAGTGGAAGTCGATATCAGCACGAAGGGTGTGTAGCGGCACTGAGCCCTCGATCACCTTTTCGCGGCGTGCCATTTCAGCACCGTTCAAACGACCAGCCACCTCGATGCGGATACCTTTGGCACCAGCACTCATGGTGTTTTGTGCGGTCATTTTGGTTGCGCGGCGGAAGTTGATGCGGCGTTCCAATTGGCGGGCGATGTTCTCAGCCACCAATTTGGCTGCTAGTTCCGGTCGGCGCACTTCTTCGATGTTGATACGAACCGCCTGACCGACGATCTTCTCAACTTGCTTTTTCAATTCATTCACGCCAGCACCGCCACGGCCGATCACCACACCAGCTTTCGCCGTGTGAATGGTTACCGTGATCAAGTTGGCACTCCGCTCAATCTCAATGCGATTGATGGTTGGGCGTGAGGCAAATTTCTTCTCAATCAATTCGCGGATTTCGTGATCCTGGCGAATTGCCTCCGCAAACTCTTTCTTATTGGCCGTAAACCAACGAGAGCTCCAGTTCTTGTGAACTT
>ERZ772955.930-NODE-930-length-20620-cov-4.238755_pt1 | contig 20620 bp, 14 predicted proteins | sample MGYA00511133_ERZ772955 | MGnify/ENA primary metagenome ERZ772955 (study PRJEB29015, sample SAMEA2737914) | human oral metagenome | biome: human oral; feature: human-associated habitat; material: dental | place: China | collected 2149 ... | reverse complement strand
AAAATAGATGTATGGAATATTGGGGACTCTCCCTGCATAAAGAGCCCAAAGATTATGTTCTCAGCATAGGAGGATACACAGAGTATACAATCAATGAATGGGGGCGGTTCTTGTATACAGAAGCAGAGAATCTTTTTTATCAGCCGGAAATAGATGGAGAACCAACCAAAGAAGATGCAAGGAAAATGCTCTATGATAAAGAAAACGGCATTGCCGATAAATTTCTGGCATATAATAAGTTGTTATTCAATGATAACATAACAACTCTCTCCTTTTTTATAAGAAACCCTGAATATGCGATAGATGTTGTCTTTAATCATGATTATGAAAGAAATAAGATACTCACCGCAAGAAGTATTGATTTCTCAAAGAAGACAACTGATTATTCTGTTTATAGGGATAATACTGAAAAAGTGTTGTTCTATAATAACAGAAAAAGAGGCTTTCGCAGCAATCTCCTAAACGAGATATACTTGTCTTGTAATAAGACACAAGAAACCATGACCCCATTTGATGATTTAGTTTATGCCTATTTTAAACAATTCAATCAATTAAACTATCCGCAGGATGTGAAAGATAAGTGCTTGGTGCATTTGTTAAAATGCCTGATTGAGTATGATAGGAATCATAAAGATGCAATAATGGGGATTGAAGACGAAAAATCATACCAGCATTTAAGTAATTTCATGTCTAAAGATAAGCATTTGGCAGACCGTCTTAAAAAGCAAGATTATTATGGAGTCACGCGATTGAAAGAATTAGTAGACATTGTTTTAGTAATGGAAAATGATATCAATCCCAATGATACTTATTTTGTCGACGATTCCGATGGGTATACCAATCTACGTGAGAAAGGTATGTTGTCATCAAAAGTTCTTAAACGTGTTCCTACCAATGAAGTGATAACTATCTTGGACAATAAGGGAAATTGGTGGAAAGTAGAAATTAAAGTTGGAAATAAAAACGCACGTAATATTATGTTAAAGAAGATAAAACATGCATGAATTAAAAAAAATACTATAATTTTGCACACATCTAAGCTATCGACAACCTAAGTGCCATATTCTAATGTCACAAGACCTAAACAAAATATTAATAAAAACCTTTTAAGCATGAAAGCTATGAGAAAATCTAACCTTGGAAGGTCGCTGCTACTGGTAGTGCCCCTTGTGTGTTGTCCTTATACTGCACATAAGGCTTATGCCAGCCCGACAGTAACCATACAGGCGCAGGCCTCTGTTATCAAAGGAAAAGTTATCGATTCACGTACAGGCGAACCGGTTATCAGTGCCAGTGTCACCGTAAGTGGTACGAAGAAAATCGCTCTTACCAACATTGATGGTGAGTTCTCTATCGACGCAAAGGCTGGTGAGGAGCTGGTGATTACGTCCTTAGGCTATGAGAAAACGACGGTACGAGCTGAAAACAACATGACCGTAAGCATGGTTTCTTCATCTACGATGCTTAGCGAAACAGTGGTTGTGGGCTATAGCACGCAGAAACGAAACAGTCTGACGGGTTCGTTGCAGAGTATTGATAATAAAGAACTTACTAACATTACGACAGCTAATGTCACCAATATGTTGACGGGTAAGATACCTGGAATGAACGTTATGCCAGGTTCTGGTAAGCCAGGTTCGTTCGGTGCTATCATTGTTCGTGGTAAGTCTACTATCAACGGTAGTACTGCTCCGTTGTGGGTTATTGATGGAGTAATTGTCGGTAAAGACCCGGGTGACATCAATCCTAACGACATCGAGACCCTCACCGTACTCAAAGATGCAGCCTCAACAGCTATCTATGGTTCGCAGGGTGCCAATGGTGTCATCGTTGTTACAACCAAAGGAGCAAAGTTTGGTAAGACTTCTATTACCTTCTCTGCCAAGATGGGCGTTTCAACTCTGAACAATGGTAAAGTGAAGATGATGGATGGAGCCGAGCTATACGACTATTATAAGTCGTTTACTAATGCTGCTGAGATTGCTTTCCCACGCTGGAATGATAAGCTCCGTGATAGTAATTTCGACTGGTGGAAATTGGCTACACACACAGGAAACGTGCAGAATTACGACCTTACTATTAACAGTGGTGGTGAGAAGTTGAGTGCTGTCTTCACAGGTGGTGTCTATAAAGAGGATGGTGCCGTGCGTGGATATGACTTCACTCGATACAACACGATGATGAAGCTGAACTTCAAACCTTATTCTTGGATTGCTATCCGTCCATCCTTTAATGGTAGCAAGGGGGTGATTGACGACCGTCAACGCTCTACCTATTCTATGTATTCTATGCTGCCATGGGATAGTCCTTACGATGAAACCGGCAAGATTGTTTGCAATAGATCATCATCATGGGTGAATAGCAACTCTACCAATTACCTTTACGAATTGCAGTATAATTGGAGTAAGTATGATTCTTATGCCTTTAATGGCAACTTCGACTTTGACATCTATCTCACTGATTGGCTGACGTTCTCTTCTGTGAATAGCTATCGTTGGAATACCCACCTCGATAAGAGCTACTCTGACCCTCGTACATCAGGAGCAGAGGGTAAGGGTCGTGTAAGTGAAAGCACGAGCACGAACACACGTCGTTATACCAACCAATTGCTGAAAGCTACTCGCAGTTTCGGTGATTATCACGGATTCTTGATGCTCGGTTATGAGTTTAATGATGGTGAATATCGTTATCATAGCAGTGATGGAACAGGTTTGGTTCCAGGCTTTGCTCAACTTGATATCACCTCTACACCAGAATCTGTTGGAGGTAATAAATTCGAGTGGGCAGTGCAGTCTTTCTTCGCCAACCTCAATGCTGATTATGCCAATAAGTACTTGCTTCAACTCTCACTGAGAACTGACGGTGCAAGTAACTTTGGTTCGGATGCTGCATACGGAACCTTCTTCTCTGTCAGTGGTGGCTGGGTTGCTACGGCTGAGAAGTGGTTTAAGGTACCTTGCATTGACTATTTGAAGGTGCGTGCATCGTTTGGTTCGGTAGGAAGTCGCCCTAACAGCCTCTATCCTCAATACGGACTTTACAGCTTACGTGCAAGCTATAACGAGGTTCCTGGTGCTGTCATCGCTCAGCTTGCCAATAAGAAACTGACTTGGGAGAAGAGTTATACCACTGGTATTGGTCTTGACCTCAATATGTTTAAACGCCTTCGTATGACCTTCGACTTCTATAGTAAGCGTACAAGCAACCTCCTCTTTGCCGTGCCTATATCTGGTGTTATTGGTGTGACAAGCATCTGGCAGAACATTGGTGAGCTTACCAACACAGGTTTTGAGACTACTCTTTCGGCTGATATCATCAAGAGTAAGGACCTCACTTGGACAGTTGATGCGAACCTTTCTACCAACTCTAATAAGATTAAGAAGCTGTATAGCGGTAGAGACCAGATTATCGAAGGTGATGGTATTGCTGGTTCAACCAACACGTTGTTACGTCCAGGTCTGAGCGCAGATACGTATTATTTGCGTGAATGGGCAGGTGTTGACCCAGAGAATGGTGCACCACAATGGTACACAACTGATGCGAATGGCAATCGTGTTATTACCCACAGCTATGCCAAGGCAGATCAAGTAGCCCTTGACAAGCGTGCCACTCCAAGTGTATTCGGTAGCTTCTCTACCACACTTACCTATAAGAACTTCGACTTCAACGCTGTCTTCGGCTACTCAATGGGGGCTTACATCTATAACTACTCACGACAGGAGTATGACTCAGATGGTGCTTATACCGATCGTAACCAGTTCAGCTTGCAGAAAGGTTGGAAGAGATGGGCACAGAAGGGAGATGTTGCAACACACCCAGTTGCTGCCTATAACAACCCATCTAACTCTAACAAGGCGTCAACTCGCTACTTAGAGAGCTCTGACTTCTTGAAGCTTCGCTCAATTACTTTGGGTTACAACTTCAGTCTTAAGAGTGATATCATAAAGGCATTACGCGTTTATCTCAGTGGTGAAAACCTCTTCTGCATCACCAATTATTCTGGTGTAGACCCAGAATTGCCTGCTGCTGATGCTGGTCGAAATGCTTCTGGCGAACGCTCAACAGCCCTTTCAATCTCAACAGGCGCTGGTGTTTATCCTTCTGTTCGTAAGTTTATGCTCGGCGTTAACGTCACATTCTAAATAAAGAATCTGCCCTATGAAAAAAGTATATGTGCTGCTCTTAGCAGCTATTGCAATGGTATCGTGTAGCGTAGAACGTCATCCTGAATACATGATGGATGATGATACCATGACTAAAAACATTGATGAGAGTTTTCCATCGCTACTGAATGGATGCTATGGATTCCTAAAAACGTGGTCGGACCCTATGTATCGCTGTGGCGAATATGCTGGAGATAACATTATGATTCGTGGTACTTCTACAGATGCTTTCTATGAGTTTATCTCTTATTCGCGCACGCCTAATAACTACCGATTGCAGAACTTCTGGGATTATAGCTATAAAGTGATTGCGCAGGCATCTAATATTATCAAGGATATTCCTGAAGGTAAGAGTACGATTACCGATACACAGTTGGGAGAATGCTACTATCTACGTGGCATGATTTACTTCTATCTCTGTCGTGCATACGGTAGACCATACGCGCAAAACCCTGATACAAACCTCGGTATGCCTATCGTTAACGGTACACCTGACGACCCTGTACACGCTATGTTGCCTAATCGTTCTACTGTGAAAGAGACCTACGAACAGGCAATTAAGGACTTGGAGAAAGCGGCTTCACTGATGACAGAAGACATACATGGGGAAGAACGATGTATCTTTGCTTCTAAAGAGGCTGCTTGGGCTATGTTGAGTAGAATCTATCTCTATATGAGTGGAACTTACGAAACGCCTAACACTGCCTACGCTCAGAAGAGTGTTGAGTACGCAACAAAGGTAATCGACTCTGGTAAGTTTAGTCTGTTGAGCCGTAAGGACTATGGTGTTAGCAACACGCTTGAGCCAGAAAACAACCCTGAAAACATCTTTGTGGTGAAAAGAGTAGACTCTGAGTTCCCTGGTTGGGACTATTATTACACCATCGGCGGTATGTATTCAAATATCGGCGGTATGGGTTGGGGCGAAATGTATGCGTCTGGTAAATACCTTGACTTGCTGAACGAGACTGGTCAGAACGACTGGTTTAATAAGAAGTACACCGATATTCGTGCGCAATTCATTGAACCACAGTATGTAAAAGACAAGACAGACAAGTATGTTCCTGTCTTCCGCTTCATCAAGAATGTCTATGATGCCAAGGGTAATCAGGTGAATTTCAACTACGTACAGCTGCGTTATACTCGTCAGCCAGACAATAGTTTGACTTGCGATACCACTGGAACGGGACACACGACCCCACTTGTTCTCACACCAATCGACCCTGCACAGCGTCTTTACTCGATTAATTATCAGGGACATACCTATCGTGGTGTGCTTGACTATCAGATGAAGCTCAACCGCGTTTATCCTATGTTCTATGTGGTGAAGTGCTCTCGTCAGGGTGGTAAGGAGAATCAGTTGTATTCGCCTATCATCTCTCGTCTTGACGAAATGTATCTCAATCGTGCTGAAGCAAATGTGAAATTGGGTAATATCGCCAGTGCGATGGCTGATGTGAACACAATCCGTGAGCGTGCTATCGTGGGTGGAAGCTATACGAGTGCTCAGTTTACTGCTACCACAGCAAAGACTTTGGTGGATAAAGAACGTCAGTTAGAGTTGGCGTTTGAGGCAGAGCGCAGCTACGATGTGTTCCGCAATGGCGACACCCTTACACGTCGTTTCCCTGGTCCTCATCAGCCAATGGTTGACATTCCAGCAACCGACTACCGTGTGATTTACTTCATTCCACAGTCGGCTATCAATGCCTATAAGGGCAATCTGGAACAAAATCCAAGTAGTAACTAACACACTTTAGAGACTGACAACTGATGTGTAGCGTGGCTGAAAAGAATCTTCTCAGCCCATACACATCCTATTGTCCTCTCTTTTCATCAGCCTAATAATAGGGAGGGCTATATCGTTAGCCTTCAACAAAACTCTTGTAACGTTATTTTTAAAACCCCAATCGGTTATTAGAGTCTAAACATATTTTATTTTATTATCGAGTAGATTACTTGGCTTTGGAATACAGGCGTAGCGGGCTACGTCAAGTTACAAAGACAAACAAGATGCCGATAAGAAAATCAAAACTGTTAGGAAACAATACCATAATATGATACAAACATATTGTGGTCTAATGATTGATTGAGGTTTAAGGCTTAGTTAGCGGGCTAACTAAGCCTTTTTGATTATTCTTTTGGAGTTCTATTCTATACCTTCTTATCGGTTTATTAGTTGCTTTCAGGTACTACAAATGGTTACTACATGAATTCTATAGCTACGGTAAACTTTATTAATTCATATCCTATAAGAAACCCACAGATCTGAATTTTCTTTACATTCACCATTGGTTTATTTACCAAAAACAGTCGAAAAAACGCTTTCCTTACAGCCTTTGTAACTCATTCGTTATAAAAGAGTTACAAAACTGCTTTCCAAAAGATGCTTAATTGGACTTCAAAAGGGCGTTAGTAAGGGTCTTAAAGAGCACCTTTTGCAAGCCAAAAGGGCGTTAATTCGAATGCAATTAAGCCCTAATAAAAATCGAGTAGACGAAAAATACTTACAAAGAAGGTTACTAACAGTTGAACTATTAACCTCCAAGACCTCTAAAAAACCTACTTTAAAAGATACTGTTTTCTCGACTCTATAATATCTTCCATGTTCTCACTCGCCCATGAAAGGAGGTTGTCGATAAGCGGCAGTAGACTTTTCCCTTTCTCCGTAAGCGAATATTCAACGCGGGGAGGTATCTCTGGAAAGACTTCCCGATGAATAAGTCCATCACCCTCCAACATCTTCAGCGTTGCAGTCAGCATCTTTTGAGAAATATCGGGTATATTACGTTGCAGTTCCTTAAAGCGTTGGCAATCGTTGTTCTCCAACGTGAAAAGCACCAACATCGACCACTTATCCCCTACTCTTGACAGTACATTTCTTATAGGACAGTTAGGATAGAGGGCATCTCTGACTTCGTTTCTATTCATACTTATAAGTTCTTTAAGTCATATTACTGCACAAAAGTAACTATTATAAGCTAAGGCTCGCATCTTTTAGTGTTAAACTATGTAAAACAAGCATCCTTTAAATGCTTTATTATCAGTATTACTTACCTCAAGGTAACTGGCTGACATTTGCGTGCCTACTTGCAGGACAGACTGAAAGTCAATACCTTTGCATCATCAAAACAAACAAAACAATAAAACAAAAAGAATTATGAAAACAGTTGAAACGATCAAGAATGGTAAGAATTTCACAGCAGTAAACGTTGGTAAACTCAGCGATATCAAGGACTATGTGCTCCCATTCGGAGAGATAGAAATTCCGGGTAAGGTATTCGTTGGTCAAATATTACAGACGACAGGTAGCGAACTTTCATTCCAGACGCTCATTCCCGGACAGGATAGTGGTTTCCTTCATACACACAAGACACACGAGGAACTTTACTTTATCCTCAAAGGTGAAGGTGAGTATCAGGTTGATGGCGAGGTCTTCCCAGTGACTGAAGGTAGTATTATTCGCGTTGCTCCAGAAGGTAAGCGTGCGCTGAAGAATACTGGTAATGACGAGATGTTAATGCTCTGCATCCAGTATAAGGCAAACAGCTTTGCTGAGAATGATGCACCTGCTGGCGATGGTGTGATACTGAATGAAGAACTGAAATGGTAATTGACCCACTCTTCCCAACGTGTCCGATACGTAATATCCTCTCACGGATATGCGTGGCGGACACGCTTTGCCTTATCCAAACACTCGGTAAGAAAGGCAGAGCAACTTACGAAGAGTTAAGGTATGACCTGCCCGACTCTCCCCTATCCGCCTCACTAAATGTATTAAAAGAGGATCGGATTATCGTTGAAAGCGACAAACAATACGTCCTTTCAAACATTGGGAAAGAACTCTTTCCACTCATCTCAACGCTCATCGCTTGGTGTGAGAGGAATGTTTCCCCATCTCTAAGGCAATAGTTCAAACAAGGTGTAACATTGTATTTAGTGACTTTTCATGCTTTTACAAAACAAAAAGGAGTGAAAGAAAACATCGTTTCTTCCACTCCTTTTTTATTTCAATGTAGCTCTATCAGAAGCAAGGGCAGCAATTATTGGGATGCCCTACAACTGATAGAAAACCCTTTACTTCTCTAACACTTTAAACTCAGCACCTGTTGCGAAGTCCTGACCAGACTGCTCACTGAGGGCTGTCAGACGGACGAAGCGGGCCTTAACCGGTGTGGTGAGGAGGATAGTCTTTTCCTTTCTGTTGTTCTCAAACTCACCTTCAGCAACAGCCTTACCCCATGTCTTGCCGTCGTTGCTTACCTGAATGCTGTACTTCTTGATGTTACCATTGTTACTGTCTTGACGTGGGAGATAGGTGAAACCCTTGATAGTCTTCATGCCACCACAGTCGAAGTCAACCCAGTGTGGGTAGTTAGCCACAGTAACAGAGTACATTGTGTGCCAGTAGCTGCTTGGATTTCCATCAGTAAGGTGGCTTGCATCACCCTCACCACTCTCCTGACTTGAAGCGAAGACTACTGACAATGGGATGCTCTCGATGCGTGAGAAGGTCTGAGAAGCTACAAGCCAATCATTCTCCTTTGTCCAAGCTGAAATCGTACCACCATTGCGCAAGCTAACAGGACCAGTATACTTCACTGCCTTCTTGCTGTCGTTAACACGATAGTAGATATCGCCCTTCGCACCATTTGCATTGATCGTTACATTGCCCTCACCGTCACGTACGATGGTAAGTGGTGTGGCACCGTTAAGACTTACATTCGCATTGCTAACGAGGTCGTTGGTCTTAACAGAGTTCATCGGACGAATCATATAACCGAAGGTGTGTGGCGTTGCCATGACACGATCGCGCAATAACGGACCACCCTGTCCACAACTGTTACCACCAAGACCAGTGATTGCCATGTCAAGATGCAAATATGTATATTCGCTCTGAGGTAATTCGTGTGGATGGTTAGCCATTGCGATGGTGTTATCCGACCAAGGAAGTGCTGAGAAACTCATCTTATCCTTAGCCACGAAGATAGCACCATAGAGGGCATCGCCGCCATCATTGCCTGTGAGAGAGAGCCAACGAGTATCCTGATGGTTACCCGTATCCTGTGGCTTAGGGAAGGCAACGAACTCATCCTCAACCTCCTGCTGTTCATAGATACCAATCATCTGACCTGTCTTACGGTCTGGATAGTTATCAACTGTACCACGACCATAGTAATTCAACAGTCTGAGTGCCTTTGGAACACGTACTGTATAACCTAACTTTGCGAGTGTCAGATTAGGCTTATTGCTTGTGATTGCGCTCTCGCTCTCAATGCTACCGTCAGGGAAGATGGTGTAAACCACCTGTGTATTAAAGCGGAAGTCGTCCTTACCGAATGGCTTTTCCTTGTACTCGATGAGCTTCTTCCAGTTGGCATTACCACCCTCAAGGCGATAACCATAAGGTGCCTGTGACTCAACATTGAACACAACAGAAACAGAACCGTCAGCATTTGCGTGGGTTGTATAGTTAGTACACTTGTGCTGCAGGTTGTTCAAACCATTTGCATACCATGCTTCGTAAGCCCAGTTGTCATTGTTAACCCATGCACGGAAAGCGTTCAACTCTGGTCCACAACCATCTGCAATGATAGTCTTACCATCGTACTGAAGGTTATAAATCGTTCCCTTTGTGAGGTCGAATGTCGTTGTGAAGGTCTTGCCAGAAAAGACTATCTTATTGTCCTTTACGGCAGACATATTCACCTTACCTGCTACATCGATAGCTGGACGAGCCGCTGCTACCTGTACAGGCAACTGCTCTTCAGCCTGAACATAACCTGCCTTTGCCCATGGCATATCATGCTTGAGGCGATAGGTAATGTGGAGGAGGTACTCCTTATTTGGGTCAAGACCCTCGTTGAGTCCTGCGATTGTAATGCTCTTATGACTTCTTGCTGGTACACTACCAAGCTCAAGGTCGCCCTTCTTAACGGTTACACCATCAGCGCTCAGGCTATAAGACATTGCATAACCACTGAGATCATCAGAGTAGTAGTTCTTATTGAATACATCCAAAGTAGCTGTTTTAGCGTCCTTCCAGCTTGTTCCAATATACTGATACACCTTCTTCACCTCATAATACTGTGGTTTTGGTGTCTCATCACCGAAGATAACACCATTCATAACAAACTGTCCATCGTTAGGCGTATCACCGAAGTCACCACCATAAGCGAGGTAACGCTTGCCGTCCTTTGTGTAGTTGTACATACTCTGGTCAATCCAATCCCAGATAGCACCACCCATAAAGAAGTTCGTAGACTCCATTGCTTCCCAATAGTCAACGAGGTTACCAACAGCGTTACCCATTGAATGGGCATACTCTGAGATATGGAAAGGATACTTGATACCCATCTTACCCTTCACTGCATCGCGGGTCCAAGCAATACTTGGATACTGGTTAGAACCCATATCCACGATATCGTTGTTGCGCTCATACTGTACTGGTCTTGAAGCATCATAAGCCTTCAGAGAGTCGTAGGCTACAACGAAGTTATGACCCGGTCCTGCCTCATTGCCCAAGCTCCAGATAACGATTGAAGGCTGATTAACAAGCTGGTGAGTCATTGCCATTACACGATCAACGTGTGCTGCTTGGAACTCTGGCACATGTGAAAGCGATGCCTTACCATAGAAGTACTCATGACTCTCGATGTTTGCCTCGCTCTCTAAGTAGATACCATACTTGTTGCAGAGATAATAGAAGTAAGGATCATTAGGATAATGAGAGGTACGTATGTGGTTGATATTCGCACGCTTCATCAGCATAATCTCATGTTCCATCTGCTCACGAGAGATAACCTTACCTGTTAATGGGTTGGTATCGTGGCGGTTCACACCCTTGAGTTTCACTGGCTTACCATTGATATAGTAATATCTTCCAGCCAAACCGAACTCGTCCTGACTTGCTGGTGTATCCTTAATCTCAACAGTACGGAAACCAGTTTGGAAACTTATCGTTTCAACTACCTTCTTTCCTTGCATCAACTCACCAACGAGAACATAGACATTTGGCTCTTCTGCTGTCCATGCTGCCGCATTGTTCACAGTGAGTGTCTGTCGAACGTCAGCCTGTCCCTTACTGTTACAAACGGTCTTTGCCTTTGCATCCTCGAAGGTTGCCACCAACTCGTTGTCATCAGCAAAGAGTCTATTCTTATAGATGCTCCAACGAAGGTGGAGATCCTTCGCATTCTTAGCTGTGAGGTTCTGCAGTGTTGTATTGAGATTTACAGTACCCTTGCCGTCAGTATAAGAAGGGATAGCCTTCACATCAGCAATATGTACCTTCGGAGTAGCTGTTACGCTGACATTACGGAAGATACCTGGCAAGCGGAACATATCCTGTGCCTCGAGGAAACTACCGTCTGACGAACGATAAACCTCTACTGCTACCTCGTTCTTTCCCTTAGTGATATAAGGGGTAATATCGAATTGTGCCGTATTGCGTGAGTTCTTTGAGAAGCCTACGTAACGACCATTGATCCACAAATAGAAGAATGAGTCTACACCATCAAAGTTGAGGTAGACTTCCTTACCGTCCCAAGTTGCTGGGATGTCAAAGCTTCTTCTGAACGAACCTACCTCATTACGATATTCGTAAGTGGTGTAGTTCTTTGGCGGTTCACGCATAACACCCTTCTTCCAGTCGCCTGGTTCGATGTTATATTTGAAGATAACCCACTGATTCACATAGATAGGCACACCATACTTCAGTGTTCCATCTTTCTGAACACCTGCCATATTCCAGCTTACTGGCACCTGCAGACGGTCCCACTTGCTGTCATCATAACCCTTTGCGAAGAAGTCTTTTGGACGTTCATCAGGGTTCTTTGAGAAGTGGAAATTCCATTCTCCGTTGAGAGAAAGGTAATCCTTAGCAAACTCTGGCAAAACCTTTCTTGCCTCGTCAACTGACGAGAAAGAAGAAAACAACGCATGCGCTGGCAATTTGTTATAACCCAATGCACCGGGTGACTGCCATTCATTGCCAGTTGGTGCTGTAGCCTGACCGAAGAGATAGCCTCCAGTAGGATAGTCATCAGCCTGTATAGGCGCAGCTGTTAATGACGATAATAATAAACCGATTAAAAATTGTTTATGCATAATAGTTAGGTGTTATATTCTGTCTTATCTGTCTCTGACTGCCTTCTTCAAGGTTTCTCCAAAGACGCTATGAGGTTGTTACTCAGCATGCAGACCTCATTTCTTTTATCAATGTAGGCAAAGTTAATAAAAAAAAACAAATAAGCAATGAGAAAGGGAGGATATTACGTAAATAATACACTCTTGGGGGAAGTGGACAAGGGAACGAGTGGACGAGTAAACAAGTTGATTGTGAAGAAAGACAGAGTAACGAGGGAAGTAGACAAGGGAACGAGTGGACGAGTAAACAAGTTGATTGTGAAGGAAGACAAAGTAACAAGGGGACGAGTGGACAAGTTAGACGAGTTGACGAGTGAACGAGTTGATTGTGGAGGAAGTCAAAATAACAGGGGAACAGGGGTAAATACTTATAATATATGGGAGGAGAAGGGCTTAAAAAAAGCAAGAGACTAATACACTTCTTACAAGAAGAGTTTAGTTTTTATTTGCTGTCACTTTTAACACTTCAAGTAATCACACTGTAAACTAATAAATTAGATGATTATTTAGAGTGATAGGAGTGACAGCAAAGTTTGTTTTATAGAAATGTATTAAGAAAACAAAGCAACATGAAGGGTAACAAGTTAGACGAGTGAACGAGCCGACAAGTTAACAGGTTGCTTGTGGAGAGTACAAGACAACATGAGAACTCGGTTTCCGTTATGCCGCCAAATCTATAACAAGTCACAAGGGGCAACGACTTTCTGATTTGGGTCCATGCCACGTCTTTTCATTAGTTTACCAAGTCCGAAGATATGATAAGACTTGATAGGCTTGGGCGTAGCGAGTTGAATACCAAACTGATCCTTATAGATGTCATATATAAGTTCTGAACAATAGTACTTATCATTATTAAACTTAAAGGCTAAATCATAACGCTTGCCAAGGTATTTAGCGTACTTAATTTTGACAGGTTTGTTCAGCACTCGTCTTCTCTTATACCTTCCCATCTTACCCCTATCAATCCATTTTTTTAGTGGAGTGAGCTTGACAACATTAGAAGCTTCAAGCACATAGAGTTTTCCTTCCTTCTCTACAATCACACCACAATGTGACCAAGACTTGATAGGCTTGGGCGTAGTTGCTAATTAAATAAAAGGCGACTGACGACTTTGCGATACTTGAAAGATTAAGTCTCCCTCCTTAAAATCATTCGTCACTCTTGGAGTTCGATGCGCATACAATGCAATAGCAACCAATAGTAACATGATTATTGTCTTAAACTTTTTCATTATTATTCTGTTATTCTTTGACTTACAAGGACTCTAAAAACATATTTTCCATTACTTAGGAGTAGCCGTAAAGCGATTGTAAAGGTAATGATTCTAAAGCAGAATGTCAAGCGGAGTAGACTTTTTTCTTATAAGCTGCCTTCTGACTGACCTTTCCTAAAGTGAGAATAATACTAAAAAAGGTAGAAGTACTATGCTTAAAAATACTAAACAATAATCCACCTTAACTTTGCCAGCTCTATTTACCCTTGTTTTAATGGAAGATACTCTCAGAGGGAGTGTGTCGAAGGTGCTGTACTACATAACAAGACGTCTTAATCCTTGTTGTAATGGAAGATACTCTCAGAGAATTCAGATTCTGCTTTTGTGGTTGGAATTGTTGAGTCTTAATCCTTGTTTTAATGGAAGATTCTCTCAGAGTAAGCAACGGCACTGTTTACCTTGATTTCGAGGAGTCTTAATCCTTGTTGTAATGGAAGATACTCTCAGAGTGGTGCAATTGCAGAGAACATGAGCACATTGCAGAAGTCTTAATCCTTGTTGTAATGGAAGATACTCTCAGAGTCAGCGTTTACATAGCAATGAACAACGAGGAGAAGTCTTAATCCTTGTTTTAATGGAAGATACTCTCAGAGTCATCAACCAAGGTTTGATGAAAAAGCCTTACCAGTCTTAATCCTTGTTTTAATGGAAGATACTCTCTGAGAGCTTGCTGTCTGCAGGTAGTTCATTTAAGGTGGGTCTTAATCCTTGTTTTAATGGAAGATACTCTCTGAGTACTTTGCTCAAGTAGAAAAGTACTTTGACAATGAGTCTTAATCCTTGTTTTAATGGAAGATACTCTCTGAGTAACAAGACAGCTGTTGAGGTGAACGAGAAGTGTGTCTTAATCCTTGTTTTAATGGAAGATACTCTCTGAGAATGAGTCTAACAACGTAACGCGCGCACGCTTAGTCGTCTTAATCCTTGTTTTAATGGAAGATACTCTCTGAGTGCTTAAAAGCAGCAAAAGCGGCTTTTGAAGGTGTCTTAATCCTTGTTTTAATGGAAGATACTCTCTGAGGGCAAGAACGTTACGTTCTTAAGAACATTGCCAGGTCTTAATCCTTGTTTTAATGGAAGATACTCTCTGAGTTTACTTTACGTAGTTCAGCAAATCCTATTTTAAAGTCTTAATCCTTGTTTTAATGGAAGATACTCTCTGAGAAGTTAAAAACTTTGATAAGGCAGCCATCGCTCGTCTTAATCCTTGTTTTAATGGAAGATACTCTCTGAGCGTAAAAGGTAGCGGTATTGACATTTATCGTCTTGTCTTAATCCTTGTTTTAATGGAAGATACTCTCTGAGAAAAAAAAGTTCGGGTCGAAGATCCAAAAGCTCATAAGTCTTAATCCTTGTTTTAATGGAAGATACTCTCTGAGGAGACGCTATACACCGTATGTCCTGCAAGCGACATAGAGTCTTAATCCTTGTTTTAATGGAAGATACTCTCTGAGTTTGATTAAGGCTGGTGCTAAGTCAGTTAAGTCTTAATCCTTGTTTTAATGGAAGATACTCTCTGAGCTTAGAGAGCAAGAAAGAAGCCTAAGCGTAGTTGTGGTCTTAATCCTTGTTTTAATGGAAGATACTCTCTGAGGAAGGCAGCAGATAATGCTGCAGACTTTGCTGATTGTCTTAATCCTTGTTTTAATGGAAGATACTCTCTGAGACGGATATGGGTGCGAATGAGGCAGCCGCCTTAAGTCTTAATCCTTGTTTTAATGGAAGATACTCTCTGAGAAATGAGTCTGTAATTAATGGTGCTAAACGTGAATGTCTTAATCCTTGTTTTAATGGAAGATACTCTCTGAGATGGTTTAGCGACGATTTACAACTCCCTTTGGGGTCTTAATCCTTGTTTTAATGGAAGATACTCTCTGAGGCAATCGAGGGTAAGGTAATTGAGGTTACCGAGGGTCTTAATCCTTGTTTTAATGGAAGATACTCTCTGAGTTAAAGATGCTGCTCAGAAGGTAGCAGAGAACGTGTCTTAATCCTTGTTTTAATGGAAGATACTCTCTGAGAGTGGTTTGACCTACCCGTCAACTTCATCAACGATAGTCTTAATCCTTGTTTTAATGGAAGATACTCTCTGAGAGATGATGCACGGACAGTATGAATATCTCTATGGCCGTCTTAATCCTTGTTTTAATGGAAGATACTCTCTGAGTCTTGAGTACTACAACCAAGTAATCGAGGATGGACGTCTTAATCCTTGTTTTAATGGAAGATACTCTCTGAGTGGCTATTATGATAGCGATGTTGACTATTATGAGGTCTTAATCCTTGTTTTAATGGAAGATACTCTCTGAGGGTAAAGACTTATGTTCCTTTGTATAGCAGTATTTGGGGTATGTTCAAGCTTTTAGAAACGCTTTTGTTAACATAAATTAACCCATTTATTTGCGAGTGCAAAGTTACAAATAATTTTTAAGATGTCAAAGATCACTGCGTTAAATATTCTTTAAGAAATAATGTGTTCTCTTTTGTTACAAGAGTTTTGTTAGTTTTATCTCTTAGAAGAATAATGTGTTACGCGAACGAGTTATAATGTCTATACTTATATCTTCACCGATAATTTTCATTGCTTGTAATTGATCAGTGGAGACGGGGCATACGATGATGCTGTCATGATTGTCATAGAGCGACTGTACTTCTTCAAGGTCGCTTTTGATTAAGTCATAGACTTTCTTATCGAGGTCGGCAAGGAAGATAGAACGCTGTATGCGGGTACATCCTTTGCGTTCCAGATATTTTGCAATATGATAGCGCACCTTGTCGCTTTCTATATCATACATAACGAAGAATAGCATATTGGTAGCTGGTCGTTTGGGCTTGTTTACTACTCCCATAAGAAAGTCCACACGTTCTTGTAGTGTCTGCATGTTACTAAAATCACCTGTCCGTCGATTGATAGGAGGTGAGTTCTGTACACCAGCTCTCGAAAGTTTTCGTAGAATTTCTATGTATGGAATATGTTTTCTCATTTTTGGTTTTTATATTTGTGTAAAGCTATCAAGAATTTAGAATTGTTTTGTCTTCTTACTTTTGTAGAAAAGCTTTAATTAAATCTGCAAGTAATTCGTTCAGTTCTTCATTTGTTCCAAGTCTGGGAGATATGACGACGCTGAATCCACGTTTACCATAAAAGAGGTTTACCTCGGCTTCCTTTTGTCCTAATCGTGCTCGTATTTTCTTAGCATATTGTATATTAATAATCTCTGTTACTTGTAGTCCTGTTTCTTCTATAAAGAGTTTTAGTTCAGCAATTATTTCGTTGAGCCGTTCTGGTACATAGGCTGGATTTTGTTCTACAGGCAGTTGTGCCTTTGGATTAAGTTGCTGTCGAATACGTGTTAATATATCTTTGTCAGGATCTTTAGGTGAAGGAGCCTGTTTGTCGTCACTCTTCTTAATAACTTTGTCATGTTCGTCTTGTTCGTGTTTTATTTTGAAGAGCAAGTCTGGATTTGATTCGTCAAGATAAGCTTTAATATCAACTGGTATTGGATTTGGATTGAAATAGGCATTTGGGTCTATGCTGATAAAACATGCACGTGCAACATCTGAGGTCTTGCTATCAGTCACTTGGGTCAAATTATGCCGCATGGCAAAAGTTGCAGCAAAAGCCTTGTAAAAAATAGAATATAATCCAGCATCATAGCATCGTTCTTTAAGTCGAAACATAACTTTCAGGCCATCCTCACTTGGTGACGTAAAACACATCATGACTTGTTCATCTTTCACTATATTATCACGTATAGTTTTCATTGATAGTTGTTTAGATGATAGATGGTCAAAGTCCAGAATAAAGCTTTCTGTGTAAGCGAAGTTCTCCTTTCTGCGGAAAGGTGGGTTAAATTGTCCACAGACAAAATATGGCAGTCTTCTTTTTAGCTGCGCATAGGCTTTAGCATCCATGCTGTAAACTATACGTAGTTGCTGGATTGTTGCAGCAATAGTGGGTTTAGGGTTACGGAGGCTATTATAAAGATACTCTTCTTGTACCTTCTTTAATTCGTCAGCTGCAGACTGTATGTTTGTTCCGAATAGTAGCATAGTGTTCTCGGGTGAAAGTATTAATGTATTAGAGTTAGGAAACTAAACTGTTTTTAGTTTTCTCCTCGTTAATTCTTTACATTTCCTCTTTAAATTTTTGGGCAAGGGATTGTGCATAGAGTGAGAGTATAGTCAAACGAGACCTTGTTACTCCTTTTACGGTTATCACCTCGTCCATGTAGTCGTTGAGTGATTGTATGAGTACACGACGCCCAAGGGCTTCAAGCCAGTAAGAGCCGTCTTCACGAACAGAATAAAACTCCTCTGTAATAACATTTTGTGCAAGAAGTGTATAGACAACATAATCTACCCAGATACGGTACATCTCAATAATATCATAGACGAGAACGGGGCGATTGTAGTCGTCACGATGTAGAACACCAATGTATGGGTCAACTCCTGCTTTAATAAGCGCTCCCTCAATGCGGCCGTAGAGGATACCATAACCATAATTGAGGAACGCATTTGTGATGTCGAGTGCAGGATGTTGTGAGCGGATATTGAACCGAAACTGCTCTGGAAGAAATGCATTTATAGTGCAGAAATATATGCGTGAGGCTTGTCCCTCCCATCCACGTAACATAGGGGCAATATCGTTAACAATATCGCCATCAAGTGTGCGGATTTTGTTGCGGTAGTCTTCTAATCTTGCTATATTTTTTTCTGTATCTGTTTCAGGATGTTCATTATTGTTGAAAAGTAACATCAGAGCCTGTTGATTTTCTATCTTCTTGAGCAGGACCTCCTTTATCCAGTCTACTGCGTTGTGAGAGTAGATAAAGTTCAACTGCCCTTTTCGAATAGTAGAAATACTACCATATTTGGGACTCCATATACGTCCGATAGGCTTTCCAGCCTTGTCCATGAACATTACTTCTATCTCGTGTTCTATGGCGAGCATTACAGCATCACTTGTTATCTGTGCGCCACGGCTGATTTGTATGCTATCTATGCCTACAGCAGGTATGCGTTGTTTACCCTCAGATGTGTTGATAACGAAACCTTCATTGTCACGATTAAGTGAAACACCAAATGTGTTGAGTATTAATTCCATAAAGTTAGAAGTGTTTAATTTCTTATTTTTATTCTTTATTTTTGATGTCTGATAGAACTTGCCTATTTTAGGTAAGACGTCAGGAGGAATGCTTTATCTTGTTACATTGGAGGTGATTCTCATTTTTCTCCCGCCTCCTTTTCCCGTGGTGTTAACGCTTAGCACGTTGTGTGTGGAGCGTTCGCACTAATGGTGCGGAGGTCCTGTACATCCTTGTTTTGTCAGAGAGCAATAGCTCTTATTTGATGGTCTTTATTAAAAGTCCTCAACCAATAAAGAAATCATCTGCTACATGTAGACAATCACTGGCACGTGTCATAGCAGTGTAGAGCCACTGATAGGCTGAACGCTTCGGAGAGTGGCTGAGGCGTCGGGGAATGTCGAGATACACGTCCTTCCACTCGCCTCCTTGTGCCTTGTGACAAGTCAGGGCATAACCATAAACAGCTCGGAGGGCATTGAGGTAAGGGTCGTTAAACATAGCTGCTTTGAAGGCCTCAGTCTTGGGTTTGATATGCTGTTCCTTCATTCGTCGGTAGAAGTCGATGAAGAGTGCCTTTTGGGATTCTTGCGTAAGGTTGGTCATATTACCATATAGAATGTCTTCTATGAGAAGGAGAGAGAATGTCTGCTTGCTTACCATTTCCTCTACTTCTACAGAAAGAAAGGTTAGACTGGCACGTCTTATACGCCGTTCTGTTGCGATAACCTTTACGAGGTCACCATTCATGAGTTTTGTCGTATTGTTGTTTTGTGTGACAAGTAGTAGCTCGCCTACTTCAAGTGATAAACTGTGGAAGCCGAGTGCAGGGCGTACAATACTTGTTAGGGTATTGCAAGCAGCATTGCTTCCGCAGAGTAGGGTAGTATCTTCAAAACCATTCTGCTTTACATTGTTGATATAGGCATTGACTATTGATAACTGATTAGAATGTATCTTGATGTCTTTGTAACCACGGAAAGGAAACTTTCCCCATTTCACTTGAGGCGGATTCTGATAGAGTGTGCGCATACGTGTAGCAGCGACGACAATATCGTTGCCATCCTGCTGGCGTACAATCTCATTGAGTGTAGCACACTCAACTGTCATCTTGTGAATATCTTTAAGATATTCTTTGTCCAGCGCAGGAGAGAAGTCTTGTGCAATAGGTGGTAGCTGACAAGCATCACCTACAAAGATAAAACAGCCCTTGTAATCGTAGTTGATGAGATCGTTTAGTAATCTTCCTGTTCCAAATATAGCCTGTGTAGGGTTCTTGTCAGGATGGTCAGAAATCATTGATGCCTCGTCAATGATATAGACTTTGCGGTTATAATCAGAATTGTTTGCAGAGGCTGATGTGAACTGCAATAGTAACTGACCTGTATTGTCAATACCTTTTGAGTCGTCAATCTGGTTGACGACTTTCTCGATATCCTGATTGAAATCAGCAAAGGTATAAATGCAACTATGAACAGTCTTAGCCTCACATTCTGTCTTGTTGCTGAGAATCTTTGCTGCTCTGCCCGTAGATGCAAGCAACTGAAATTCTTTGTTCTGCTCGTTTATCCATTCAATGAGGGTCTTCATCAATGTAGTTTTTCCTGTTCCGGCATATCCTGTAAGGATGAATGTATTGGCACTACTACCGTTGACAAAGTCTTTCAACTTATTGAAAGCCTGCTGTTGGGAAGGTGTTAGAATTATCTGCTTGTCTTTCTTTTTTGTCATTTCTTTGATAGCAATGATTAATATTCTCTGAACTGGACAAAGGAAAACTGAACAAGTTTTCGATGGTCTTCAGTTTCCTCAACAATACGCTCTGTGGTAGATGCAACACAACGTATTCCCGCTTTCTTCAGTAGTCTGACGGCATAGTAGCAGAAAGTAAGTTCGCCCATAATGTGCACCGTTAGGTTTTCTGTAGGATAGGTCTCCAGAATCA
>ERZ772955.929-NODE-929-length-20623-cov-38.756272_pt1 | contig 20623 bp, 18 predicted proteins | sample MGYA00511133_ERZ772955 | MGnify/ENA primary metagenome ERZ772955 (study PRJEB29015, sample SAMEA2737914) | human oral metagenome | biome: human oral; feature: human-associated habitat; material: dental | place: China | collected 2149 ... | reverse complement strand
CGCGGGATTCATTGGCTCGAATTTTGTGCATTATACCGTCAAACACAAGCCAGAACACGACATCACTGTTATCGACAAGTTAACTTATGCGGGAAACCGCGCCAACTTGGAGCCGGTAGCTAGCCAGATTAATTTTGTCGAAGGCGATATTTGCGATGCTGAATTGATGGACAAATTGGTCGCTGAAAATGATATTGTAGTGCATTTCGCCGCTGAAAGCCATAATGACAATTCTCTGCGCAATCCCTGGCCGTTTGTCGAGACCAACGTGGTCGGTACCTACACTATCTTAGAAGCTATCCGCAAGCACGGCAAGCGCCTCCATCACATCTCGACCGACGAAGTATTTGGTGATTTGGAACTCGACGATCCAAACCGTTTCACCGAAGACACGCCGTACAATCCGTCTAGTCCCTACTCCAGTACCAAAGCCTCCAGCGATATGTTAGTGCGCGCCTGGGTTCGCAGCTTCGGCATCAAAGCGACAATTTCCAATTGTTCAAACAATTACGGCCCGTATCAGCACATCGAAAAGTTTATTCCGCGCCAAATTACTAACATTTTGAGCAATATCAAGCCCAAATTGTACGGCACTGGCGAGCAAGTCCGCGACTGGATTCACGTTGATGATCACAACGCTGCCGTTCACCTCATCTTGGAAAAAGGCGAGTTGGGTGAAACGTACATCATCGGCGCCGACAACGACCACGTCAACAACAAGATGGTGATTGAGCTAATTTGCGAGCTGATGGGTAAAGGCAAGGATTGGTACGAGCATGTCAATGACCGCCCTGGCCACGACATGCGCTATGCCATGGACTCCAGCAAGCTGCGCCGCGAACTGGGTTGGCAGCCACAGTACACTGATAACCAAACAGGTATGCGTGACGGCCTACTGCAAACCATTGATTGGTACCGCCAGCATGAAGACTGGTGGAAAACCCAAAAAGAAGCGGTTGAAGCAGCCTACGCAAAGCAAGGGCAATAACCATGACTGATACGCCGTCAAAAACGAAAGTCAGTAGTAAAATCGTCTATCAAAATCCTTGGATCACCATTCACGAAGACCAGACTATTAGTCAAGACGGAAATACCGGAATCTATGGCTATATGGAGTCGCGAGATTCATGTATGGTTGTAGTGGTAGATGACCAAGAGCGCTTGTATTTAGTGCGTGGCTTTCGCTATCCCTCGCAAAGCTTTGGCTGGGAACTGCCTGGCGGCGGGGGTGACAATGAAGATCTACTAGAAGCCTCAAAGCGTGAACTCGAAGAAGAGACCGGCATCATCGCTCAGTCTTGGCAAAAACTAGGTGAAGCGTATGTCTGCAATGGCCTATTGACAGAGAAAATGGCTGTTTGCCTGGCCCGAGAACTAAGCTTCACTGGCCAACGCGAACAAAACGATGAGCTCTTTAGCGATATGCGATTTTTCACGCTTGATGAGATCGATGATTTGATTCGAGACGGCGAGATTAATGATTGTCAAACTCTGGCAGGACTACATTATTATCAACTATGGCGAAAGGACAATCTATGAACTTCGATCCAAACAACTACAACGAACTAACCGTCACTGAATCTCCAATCCCTGGGCTGTTTGTTGTCAAACTGCCCGTCCACGGCGATAACCGCGGCTGGTTCAAGGAAAATTACCAAAAGGAAAAAATGGAAGCACTGGGACTGCCGTCATTTACCATCGTGCAAAACAATATCAGCTTCAATGACAAAGCCGGCGCTACCCGTGGCCTCCATGCTGAGCCGTGGAATAAATTTATCTCCACTGCTAATGGCCGAGTATTCGGCGCGTGGTGCGATTTGCGCAAAGGTGACAGCTTCGGTCGAGTTTTCACACATGAAATCAATCCTGGCACGGCAATCTTCGTGCCCAAAGGCGTTGCCAACGGCTATCAAGCACTTGATGACAACATTGCCTACACTTACTTGGTTGACGCGCACTGGTCGCCAGATGCCAAATACACCTTTGTCAATCTGTTTGACCCAGCACTCGGCATTGACTGGCCGATCAGCCAGGACCAAGCGATTATTTCCGAAAAAGACGCCGCTCACCCGCTGCTTAACGATGTCATTCCGATGGAGGTTTAATGGACGACAAGACAGTAGTTATCACTGGCGCTAACGGGCAAGTCGGCCGAGCACTACAAAAAGTTTACCCTCAGGCACTAGCCCTGGATCGCGAACAACTCGATATCACTAACCAAAAGGAAATCAATGAGTTTAACTGGGATAATGTCAAAGTAATTATTAACGCTGCCGCCTGGACCGACGTTGATGGTGCAGAAAATCCCAGCAATTATAACCTAGTCAAAGCAGTCAACGTCGATGCGAGCCGCTACTTAGCAACAGCCGCTAGCCAGCATGACTTAACTTTTGTAACATTCTCGTCTGACTACGTTTTCGACGGTTCCCAGCCAATCCACAACGAAGACGAACTGTTTTCACCGCTTAACGTTTACGGTAAAACTAAAGCTGATGGCGACCTAGAGGCCGCCACCACAATCAAACATTACATCATTCGCACCTCCTGGGTAATCGGCGACGGCAGAAACTTTGTTAACATCATGCAAGATCTAGCAGCGCGTGGCGCCAAACCTTCCGTCGTTAACGACCAGATTGGCCGCCTAACTTTTACCACCGATACTTTGGCGCGTGGTATTAAACATTTATTAGAAATAGGCGCACCATACGGTACGTATAATTTGACTAATGAAGGTCAGCCTGTCAGCTGGGCGGACATTGCCAAAATTGTCTTCGAAAAATCAGGCAAATCACCTTCAGACGTACAGCCAGTTTCTACTGCTGAATATTTCGCTGATAAACCAAACACCGCCAAGCGGCCACTGCAAAGCACCCTAGATCTAACGAAAATTGAAAAAACCGGATTCATACCAGAAGATTGGCGCGATAAATTAGATAAACTGCTCGGTTAGATTATCTACTTTGCTTGTTGAATGCTAGCGTTGATTTCTTCATTACTTATACTATCCTTACCCCAGTAAGCCTTGTCTGCTAGTTCACCGACTTTAGCTGGATTCCTAGTACCCATCTGATTCGGTAACCAATTTCTAGTGAGATTAAGCGACCGCTCTTCGCGCTTAATTGATTTTTGTAGGGTTTCCTCATCCAAATCCGTCCTACTCTCAACAAATACCAGCTTAAAGTTGTCTGGCATCAGATAATCAGCCAACCACATCACCCGCGGCATGTGTGCAATGTCAGCTACAATAACTACTGTCATTTCAGTGCCTGCCAACAGTTCCATTTTCTGCTCTGTACTCATTAGACCGACTTCATCAGCGTCATAGCCCTCTTTAATCAACTGTTTAGATAAAATTATCGGGATGCTATTAGTAAAGTTCGTAACCGTATCAACCGAGTCGGGTTCCTCATCTGTGAACTCATCCAGTTTTCCAACTACTTCATTAATTTCTTTTTCACTCTTACCTTCACTTCGTAACTTTTCAGCGACGTTCTGCAACATCTGCTCTTTCATTAGCGTTGAAGTACTAATGCGCGGATATTTCTCGTATTCATCCAGTAGTGCGTTGGTCAACTCAGATGAGCTGGCGGTATCTGGATCAATATTACGAGCCTCGTATATTCGCCGAAGCGCCCGCGTACAAACCTGCATATCCTGCATTGTTGGGTCAGCGTCAACTTCATGCATCAAATCTTTCAGGTCACCTTGTCTCTTATCTACCAATTGGCGTATTTTGGTATAGGGTGTATGAATCACATCCTCATAGTTAAGCCCGGCGCTCTCAGCCAAGATTGGCATTGCTGTCGCCATAGCAATCGTCTTGTTGTTCATCCTACCAGTGTGAACAACTTGCACATCTGTATTGCCCGTTTCAATCGCCTGCAAATATAAATCACCAACCATCTCAGTGTTTGCCAACGACTCTGGCGGTAGTTTGACATTCCTGTCTGGGTGTCCAATTTCTGCTTCAACAACCTCTTCACCGCGAGCAATATTAACAATAACATCGGCCGCAGACACGGCTCCAGCAACCTCTGGACTATTAGAATCTGTAAAGGTGATTTTAGGGCAGTTCTGCTGCAGTTGTTCGGAAAAATCGCGATACGGTACATAAACAATTGAGCGGCTCCTCGGCTCTCTTTCAGGATGATCCGGGTCGGTAAATAAATTGTCCGATACTCTGGTTAGATAGCTTTCATAAGCATCTTGTGTATCCTGAGTTTTAACCTCAGGTTTAGAAATTTTCTCCATATTTGCTATTCTATTGTTTTAACTTACTTTTGTACTTTTGTCAATTAGCTAATCTGTTTGCTATACTTATATCATAAAAGCAGGAGGTTTATGAAAGGAATAATTCTAGCGGGTGGATCAGGGACGCGGCTGTGGCCGATTACCAAGGCTATTAGCAAGCAGTTAATGCCAATTTATGATAAGCCGATGATTTATTATCCGCTAACCACGCTGATGCAGGCGGGAATTCGCGACATTTTGATAATTACCACGCCAGACGACCAGGCTGGGTTTCAACGACTCCTTGGCGACGGTTCACAGTGGGGTATCAATCTAGAATATGCTGTTCAGCCTAAGCCAGAAGGACTAGCCCAGGCTTTTATCATTGGTGAAGAATTTATTGGCGACGACAAAGTAGCGTTAGTACTCGGTGATAACATTTTTTATGGTGCAGCTCTTGATGATTCGCTACGCGCCTGCACCGACCCAGATGGCGGCATTGTTTTCGCTTATAAAGTATCTGACCCAGAGCGTTACGGCGTTGTCGAATTCGATGATCAAAATCAAGCAGTCTCGATTGAAGAAAAACCCGTCCAGCCAAAATCTAATTTCGCAGTTGTCGGCATATATTTCTATGACAATGATGTTATCGAGATCGCTAAAAAGGTTCAGCCAAGCGCCCGCGGCGAGCTAGAAATTACCTCAATTAACGCCGAATACTTACGCCGCAGCAAACTCAAAGTTCAGACGCTTGATAACGGCGATGTTTGGCTAGACACCGGCACCATCAACAGCTTAACTGATGCCGAAGACTTTGTTCGTGTCGTCCAAACGCGTACCGGCCAAATTGTCGGCAGTCCAGAAAAAACTGCTTTCCAAAACGGCTGGATTAACCGCCAGCAACTTGACGAGATCGCTGCCACACTCAAGAAATCAGGCTACGGAGAATACTTGAACGTATTGTAATTACCGATGAAAAAAGTTTGTGTCATCATACCTGCCTACAACGAATCTAGCGTCATTAAAGATGTTATTAAAAAAGCCAAAAAAGTTTTCTCAAAAGCCAAAAAAGACTACTCGATTGATATAGTGCTCGTCAACGACGGCTCAAAAGACGATACGCTCGAACAAGCGCAAAAAGGCGGCGCAATTGTCATTGATCATATCTTGAATTCTGGAGCTGGCGGCGCCACCTTGACTGGGCTTGCCTACGCGCGGCAAAACGGCTATGATATTGCCGCCACCATGGATGCTGATGGTCAGCACGATCCAGAAGATGTTTTGGCGGGTATTCGGCAGAGCGACAACTCTAACACTGATTTACTTATCGGTAGCCGACTCATCAATAGTGAGGGCATGTCTAGGACTAAGGTTTTGGGAAATAAAGGCTTAAGTTTCATCACTTATGCCCTGTTTGGTATTAATGTTACTGATTCGCAATCTGGTCTGCGAATTTACTCGCGAAGGGCAATTGATAACCTCGACTGGAAATCGACTGGCTACGAATTTTGCTCAGAGATGATTTGGCGTGCCAAACAAGCAGGCATGGTTATTTCCGAATACCCAATTAAAGCAATTTACACCGACTATTCCCGCGCCAAAGGCCAAAACAACTGGAACGCCATCAATATCGTCAAACGATTATTCAAACAACGTTTAACGGAGTTATTCGAATGAGATATCTTATCCTAGTACTACTCAATGTGCCGATTATTTTAGCAGCATTGATCAATATCATCACTCAGTACAAACTGCGCAAAGTTAGTGTAACGCGCTTTCGCCATCAATTAATTATCTGGATGGTTATCATGGTTGTACTGATTGGGTCATTTCCTCTGTATAATATTTCAATTGGCCATCCGCCGCTGGATTCATCAGAATTAAGCTTATTTGATATTTTGCAAACTACGGCAATCATTTTACTATTCTACATCGCCAATAACCAGCGCCAGCGTATCGACCAAAACGAGCGCCGACTGCGCGATTTGCATCAAGAATTATCAATCAGGCTGTCGAATGAAAAATAGTATTGATATCATCGTACCGTACTGGGGTGAGTTTTCACTATTGAAGCAAACCGTCGATTCAGTGCTAGCACAAACCAGCAAAGCCTGGCATTTAACTATTCTTGACGATCATTATCCAGACAAAACCGCCTATAATTATTACAAAAAGTTAAACGATAAACGCATCACGTATATCAGACACCGTAAAAATATTGGTATCACCGCCAACTTTAATTACGCTATTCAACACGCAAGCGCACCGTATTGTATGATCGTCGGCTGCGACGATAAACTATTACCTAGCTACGTTGATACTGCGCTAAAAAACATTGGTGAATCAGACTTTTATCAGCCTCGCGTACAGATAATCGACGACAAAAGTAACGTATATCTACCGCTTGCCGATAAAGTTAAAAGAATACTGCAACCTAAAAAATCTGGCATACTGTCTGGCGAAAAACTTGCTGCGTCGCTTTGCTGCGGTAATTGGCTTTATTTTCCATCCATCACTTGGAAAACCGATACTCTCAAACAATACTCATTTGATACAAAGTATAAAATCCTTGAAGACGTCATCGTCGAATTGACCATGATTATTGATGGCGCTTCGCTTTATTTTGACACAATAGAAACTTTTCAATACCGCCGTTTTGCCGAGTCGTTATCCAGTAAGGAAAAAGGTAAAAATGGTATCCGATTCAAGGAAGAGAAAGAAGTCTACGATAATTTTTCCGATAGGTTTAATGAGATTGGCTGGAAAAAAGCCGAACGAGCAGCAAAACTTCGCGTGACATCACGCATTCATAGTTTCTTGTCGCGGTTTTAATGCTTATCCTATAACTTAATTAATTTACTATTTTGTCTTTGCAAACTTACGATTAACCGCCCACGCATACAGATTGACGATTATCGATTGCGGCAATAGGTCATACAATCGCCAGTTTATGTCCTTCTTGGCTACTGGCATTTTAGCGTTTTTCCAGGGCGTTAGTTTCAAATATTTACGCCACAAAAAACCAACTGGATTATCGTTACCCTGCTGCCACGGCCTACCGTTCACACCAAACTGCGAATGAATGATCTTCGGCGTGTAGTAACTCTCCATGATTTCATCATAACTATAAAAACTCTCTGGCAAGAAACCATTGGCCTTAATATACTTTTTAATGTCATAGCCATAGAAAACGGTCGAGAAATTATATTCCACACCGACTTTCTTGATCTTGCCTTTGAAAAACACGTTGCACAAATCTTGGTCAGCCACCTCGTAGCGATTGTGCCGCAAATGCTCGCGCATCTTGGCATCAATCTTATCTTTCATCCATTTTTTGTGATTGATAAGCATAACCCCACAATTAAAGTAACCGTCGGTTGGCTTCAAACCAATGACATCCTTGTGTGCGTTTACCATGGTAGCGTCGTACGACAGCGCCATCACATTACCCTCGAAATCAAGCTCCAAAAGACTATCAAGCGCACCGCTAATCACCGTGTGCGGGTTAATGTACAAAATTCGGTCTGTTTTAATATCAAGCTTGGCAAACGCCAGCATCTTATACCATGTGATATATAATCCCTTCCAAGCCTTAACACCAATCTCTTTCAATTCGTCAGGATAACTTGACACGTCAACGAAAGTAATTGTCGCGTTCTTATAATTTCCAACCATTTTGTTGAATTTGTTGATGCTATCTTTTTTCAGTTGATGTCCGAGGTAAAAAATATTAATCTGTTTTAAATGTTTATTGTTTTCCAAAAGCGACACAATGGAAATTGCACTGACTACGGCATAGTTATCGTCACTCTGATATAAAACGTTTAAAATTCCTTTGTTCATAATAAATCCTACTTGTTCGTTGACAATTGCTTAACATATTCTTTCAGCATTTCGGTGTAATCGCTTGGCACAAAACCCGTTTGGCGCAACTTCGACAAATCCATATCGCTGTTGAGCGGCCGCGGCGCAAAGCCTGGTTTACTAGCAGCATACTCCTCGGTAGAAATCGGCTGTACGCGGCTGCGATCATATCCGGCATATTCAAACACGTCAGCGGCAATTTCGTACCACGACTTCACTGGACCTTCGTTGGTTACGTTATATAGTCCATATGCAACTTTATTATCTAAGAAGAATTTAGTAGCTCGAGCAATCTCTGACGCAAACGTCAGCCGACCAAATTGATCATTAACAACTTTTGGATTGATGCGCATATCCGCCAAGTTTTTCATGGTTTTTGGCATATTGTGGCCGTCACCAACGACCCATGACACTCGCATGATGTAGTGTTTTGGCGCCAAACTAACCACCAAATCACCTGCCGCCTTACTTTCTCCATAGACCAATAGCGGTGCAACCACCTCATCATCTTGATGGTTTTTTTCTCGGCCATCCCAGACATAATCTGACGAATAATGAACAAGGGTCTTATTTTGCTCAATAGCAATTTTGGCTAGGTTGCGCGGACCATAGGCATTAGCTAGCCACGTCTTGGCGCGCAATTCCGGAGTTTCAGAACCATCAGCATTAACCAAGGCTGCAGCATTTAAGATAACATCATACTTTGACCAGTCAAATACCTTTATTTGTTCCTTATCGGCTATATCCAACTCTTCTCGTGATAAAGCCTTGGCGTCTGGAAACATGGCACACAACGCCTTGCCTAATTGCCCACCTGCTCCCAAAATTACATATTTTTTACTCATAATTCCCCTTTATCTTTGTCAATTATTATAGCATCTTTTAGCGACCGCTTGTAGATAACCAACAGAAGTGCTACTTGCAAAAAGCTGACCATCATGAAAACCAGCACACTACCCAACATCGCCAACCGCTCAATCAGACACATAGACACTACTACCGCCAAAATATCTGTGAGTAACAATGTATAAAATTGTCCCTTAAACCGACGCATGATGATTAGTAGGTTAACATAAATCGACACAAAAGCGTTCGCCGCCGCACCAATAACCATAATTGTTAAATCAAGTTGGAAATTATTAATATTGATGCCAAAAATATTATTAAGCACCCAAACACCAATCAAATAACTCAAAATAACTGAAAGTACGCCTATCCCAAAGGTTATTTGATTAATCTTGCCGACGATTCGCGCAAACTCCTTCAATTTTCCTTTTGCTAATAGTTCAGACAAATTGACGACATTCGGCTGAATAATAAACGATATGAAAAGTCCAAGGAGCGTAATTGGCATTGCCATAATTCCAAAATAACCAATTTGATCAGGATGGGACTTGTCCAAAAAATACCGCGGGATATTGAGTGAAAACATCGTCAAAAACACCACAACAAATACCGCTGAAGTACGTTTCATGATTACAACAGCCTGACTGGCATATTCTTTGATGAACTTTTTATTCATAGCAATAGCCTCAACACGTCGTACCCATAACACATCGTACAGAAGGATAATGAGCGCATTGACCAGCAATATCGCCAATGTGCCATACATGACATTTTTAGTTACAATATCAACCACTATAAATACCCCAAAACCAAGAATCGCTTTCATGGTTAGTGAGATGCCAGCGATGTACAATTTACGATGGATTTGCAAAACACCATACAACGAATCGGCAATTGATTCTAAAATTTTAAAGGCTACCAAAATCATAATCAAACCTGTTTTAGTAGTGTTATATCCGTTCAATACACAAAACACCACTGCAGAAACTGCTACAATAAGCGATGCAACAAAACGCACAGCGACATAACCGCCGCTGCAAAACTCCCGCTTGACATCAGATGCCTGATAAGTCCGGCCGCCCCATAAAGATATCGCCCAAAACACCACCGAAAGCGACAGTGCAAACGAAAATAACCCAGAATCCTCGATGCCATTCAACCGCGTAATAACAATCAATAATACTGGTGAAATTGCACTCTGTAACAATGAACCTAACGAGTTCCAGATGTAGTCCTTTTTCTGCGATTGCATATCATTAGTATAGCAAGTTTGCTCAATAAACTACTCTACTTTATAATTTGCTTAGTATATGAAAAAATATTGGTCTCGCTTTCTGTCGTTTATTAAAAAGCCTGAAAATGTCTTTATATCTTTGTCTTTATTTTTTGGGGTGTTGTCGGCAGCCACCGTACCTCTGCTGTCAGTCAATGACGAAGGTGTACATTATATGCGGGCCTATGGGTTATCCCAAGGAAAAATTGAATCAGGATTTGCCTGTACTTTACCTAAAGAAGTGGTATTAAAAGCAAAAGAAGCAGATGTAAATAATTTCGTAACTAGCTATAAGAAGATCATAAATCGCAGCGACACAGAGACAGGAAAATGCAGCAGCGCAACTGGCTATCCTCCAATTATGCATCTACCGCAGACAATCGGTATTATGTTTGCAAATCTCATACACGGTTCACTTGGGATAACTATTATATTCGGAAGATTGGCCAACCTAATATTTTATTCATTTGCTCTTTATTTCGTCATAAAATGGGTACGAATTGGCAAATGGGCATTCGTAGCAACCGGCCTATTTCCGCTAATGATACATTTGGCAGCGTCTCTTTCTGGAGACAGTATGACAAATATCGCAATTTTTACCGCTATTGCTGCCACGCTAAATCTCTTTAGTCAAAAAAGCCCGTTAACTCGACAGCAGCAGTTGCTTATTATTGCTGTAGCCTGCTTGTTAATTCTCACAAAGTCGGTAACAATACTCTTATTATCACCAGTCATTTTCTTGCCAAAGCGCCTCTTTGTTCCAGATAAAAAATCAAAAATATCTTTTATTCCACAAAAATGGTTAGTTCTCTCAGCAGCAGCAATATTAGCAGGCCTTTGTTTAATAGCGTGGCTTCATGTATACACACAACCCTTACTCACCACTGGCGCACCGCATAATCCGCTTCATAGCAATCCGCTCAAATTTATCCAGATATTATTTAATACTTACCTAAACCCAAACCTGCCCGTATCCGACGATATCCTGAGGGGCGTGATTGGCGCATTCTCTGCTTTTAAATACGGGCTGCCGCTTTTTATATTACTACCATCATTTTCCCTCCTCTTCCTCTCTCTCCTTCATTACAACAAGAAAGACCAGGAGTTATTAGGAGAGCAGACTGGGAAGCTAGCGGTGTATAATTTGGCGACAATTGGGTTGTTTGTTTGTGCAGTGTCGTATGCTATGTATACAGCGTGGGCATTGTTGCCGTTTAGGTTTGGCGAGGGAGCGTATTATGCGGATGGTGTTCAGGGTAGATATTTTACAGCGACAGCAGTTATGTTAGTGCCGGTAGGGTTATGGCTGCAGAAGTATATTAATATAAGGACTAAGAATGAAAAAGTATTTAACCTTATTATGTTCTTTGGGCTAGCTTTAGTGCTTGGGTTTTATGTTTTTGAGACGGTGTGGACTTATAAATAAACTCGATCCAATCTTTGCATTTATGCTTACTTGTGTTAAAATAGTGTAAATATGAGAATTACAAAGAAAAATATTTCAAAAAAACAAATAGCAGTAGCTACTATCGTTGCAGCACTTGTTGTTTGCGGAAGCGTCTTTGCGCTTGATAAGATTGGCGTTATCTCAATTCTTCCCAAAGAAACCGTACCAAATATTAGCAAAGAGCCAACGCCGCAAGAAAAAAAATCTGAAGAAAAAGCCAGTCAAGAGACCAAAGAATCATTCCTTAACACCGCAAAAGATAACGAAGAAAAGTCTGTTGAGAAAAGTAAACCTGCACCAGTACCAACAGACAACTCGTCAATCGAGCTCTCAGCCGATAAAGATGGGAATAACGTTACAATTATCGTAAAATTAAAAGAACAGGGTTATTCACAAGGCAAATGCTCTCTAACTGTAGCCGCTAATGGAAAAAAGGTTACGCAGAATGCTGATATTATATACCAGCCAGAATATTCTACCTGTGCTGGATTTTCAATACCCGTATCTTCAGTCGGCGGCGGCCAATGGACTATTTCATTATCGGTAACTCCACTCAACGGCAAGCCTATAACTAAAACTTTAACAAAGGAGATTTAATGGTGAAAACGAGAATATTTATCTCTGCCATTGCCGTTGCTGCAATTGGTGTTTTTAGTTTAGTGTTTTTTGCTAATCAATCGAGTGCCGTCACCGCTAGCGATTGGCGCGCTGGAAACATCGTTGACGACTTTGTGTTCACTAATTCTGATGACATGACAGTTGCTGACATTCAAGCATTTCTTAATAGCGTCAACCCAAATTGCGACACATACGGAACTGGGCGCGCTGTCGAAAAAGGCAGAGGCGATATTACACGCGCACAATATGCCGCTTTGCGAGGCTGGGCAGGTCCGCCTTATGTCTGTCTAAAAGATTATTATGAAGTTCCTAAATACTCGCCAGGCAACTACATTCCTGCCAATAACTTTAGCGGTTCAATACCAGCAGGAGCTGTTAGCGCAGCACAAATAATCTACGATGCAGCAAAACGCAATAACCTCAATCCGAAAGTTATCTTAGTTAAAATCGCTACCGAATCGGCCGGCCCACTCACCACAGATAATTGGCCGCTGCAGAGTCAATATACTTACGCCATGGGGTCGCATTGTCCCGATAGCGGACCTGGCGGTAGCGCAAATTGCGACCGCAATTATGCCGGCTTCTCAATGCAAGTCGAATCTGGAGCCCAATTAATGCGCTGGTATCTCGATAATATGAATAAACCTTGGTGGACTTATAAAAAACCATTCGCTACTAACTCAATTTTGTGGAATGTAGTGCAGCGCGGCTGCGGCGCTGGAGATGTATATATTGCCAGCAAGGCAACAGCTGCACTATATACTTACACTCCGTATCAGCCAAATCAGGCCGCTCTTAATAATATGTACGGACTAGGCGACCATTGCAGCGCTTATGGTAATCGTAACTTTTGGCGCGTTTGGAACGACTGGTTTGGTTCGACGCAATACAGCCGCCCGATCATTAGTTTTAAATCGCATATTAGCTACTATGGCTGGACCGGACTAGTACACAATCGCGGCATTACTGGCTTTACCGGCCAGAGCAAATCCATGCAAGCCTTCACTATTGACGGTGAAGTTACCTATTCATCGTATAGCGAGGAACGCGGTTGGCAGCCAACTGTCTATGGAAGTATGCAATCTGGCACAACCGATCTCAACCGACCTATTCAAGCAGTCAAAATTCAACCAACTGGATCGCTTGCTGCAAAATATGACTTATACTACCGCGCGCATGTCAGCTATGTCGGCTGGATGGGTTGGGCAAAAAATGGCGAGCCAGCCGGCATAACGGGCGGACCTGGAAATAACATAGAGGCCTTAGAAATCCGGCTTGTTCACAAAGGATCTAGTGCCCCAGAAGATTCAGGCCAAGCTTTCAAGAATATTAGCACAAAGGAAGATTCTTCGCCGTTAGCAGTCTCAATTAGCTCGCACGTTGGCATGGTTGGCTGGCAACCAGCAGTCACTGATGAAATGATTAGCGGCACGACTGGCCAAAACCGTCGGATTGAAGCCGTCAAAGCCTCCCTTGTTAATAAAACTGGCATTTCTGGCAATCTTCGTTACTCGTCTCACGTCTCATGGGTTGGCTGGCAAGACTGGAAAAATGCAAACGAAATATCAGGCACTACTGGTCAGTTCAAATCAGTCGAAGCAATTCGTTTTATGCTCACTAGCGACCTTGCAAAATCATACGATATCTGGTATCGTGCTTATTCGCAGTATGTCGGCTGGATGGGCTGGGCAAAAAATGGCGAGCCAGCCGGATCAACTGGTGCAACCAGACAGCTTGAGGCCATCCAGATTCGTATAGTGCCAAAAAAATCAATCGCCCTACCTAGCGGTGCATTCTACAACCCAGCCAATACGCCTGTCCCAGATTTGTATGATCTCAACTATGCAACTCACGTCAGCTACGTTGGCTGGATGCCGAACGTCTCTCAGGGTGTCATGTCTGGTACAACGGGGCGATCGTTCGCCGTTGAGGCACTACGCATTGCCAAAGCTATATCACAACGCGACGGATCGACCATCACCATACGCTGCTCGTCAAAATCGGCTAACGACCCTTGGTCGGCAGATATACCTGTGACCGAACAACAAATCTGCGGCACTACTGGCCAAACAAAAGCGCTCAATGGCATAAAACTATCCCTCAGTGAAACCGACGCCAAGAAATATGATATTTACTACCAAACTCACCTATCATGGATTGGTTGGCAAGAGTGGAAAAAGAACGGTGAGGTCGCCGGCGATAAACCAGGATCACACATTGAAGCTGTTAGAATAAAGCTTGTTGAAAAATAAAATCTCTATTTGTATATATCAACAATCCGCTGCTCAAGCCTACTCCACTGATAAGCTTGAGCAGTTTTTTGACCATTTTTAATGATTGTATCGCGCAGTTTTTTATCGTTTAGTAACTTTTCAACAGCTGCAACGCCTGCATCGATATTGCCTTGGCGATAAAATAGACAGTTGTAATCATCTTTTAGATATTCAACGTTGCCGCCGTTTGGTACTACAACAGATACGCCGCCAGTCGCCATCATTTCAAGCGGCGGATATGAGAAGCTCTCAACAATACTAGTTTTAATCAAAATATCGCAGCTTGCGTACACTTCTCCAACTTTTTCTGGAGCAATACGATTATAAAATCTATCGACTCGGTACCAATCTTTTGGCTCCTTGCGGTATGATAAATACGAAATCTCAAATTTATCAGGGTCAAGCCTCTCAACGATACGAAAAGCTTCGTCAGTATTTTTATACTCACTTTTACTATCGCCTTCAATAAGTATCTTTATTTTGCCCGTAAAATCACGTTCGCGATATGGATACAATTCAAGATCAATTCCATTTGAGACATACTCGGACTCTTTGTGAAAGACATCTTTCAACCACTTCTGACACCATAGTGACATCGTAATATACCGTATACCAGATTGATCGCAGTAAGAAGCGTTCGCTAAAAAGCGCGGTTCGCCAGTGCCTGGTATATAAAAATCCGTTTCAAAGTTTTGCACAAAATAAAGCCGATTATGAACATTAGGCTGCTTCTTAACTAGCTCGACAGTTGACCACAACGTTGCAACCTGCGTGTCAAAAAATGCTTTCATTTTAGTTTTGTGCGTAGCAACGACATTGAATCCAGGCAACTCATATCTATAGCTATAGGTTTTCTTAGCGATTTTTAGAGCGTGCTTACTGACTGCATCAATTAGCGTCACGTCCCAGCCATGCCTTCTTAGCACATCAGCATGCTTTAAGGCGACAATTACTCCTCCTGAAATATCAGTTGAAGGCAGAACAAAACCGATATTTCGCGCCAAATGCTTTCTAATAAACGAAGCTAGGTTATAGCCAGTGTACACCGTCGAATAGTTATGAATTATCTCCTCGTGAGCTTTATCTGCAAGTTTACCGCGCAAAACCGAGTCTGATGCTAGTAAGTCAAGCGCTTTAAACCACTCTGCGTCAGTATTGTTTACTAGTATGCCTGTTTCGTTATTCTGAATTTTCTCTGCAAAAGCGCCAATATTGCTGGCTATGGTTGGAATCTTTACAAGAGCCGCCTCAACCCATTTATTCTCAGATTTTGCGCGGTTAAAAATCGTATCAACCAGCGGCGCCAAAACAATATCGCACTCCGCCATAACAGCTGGCAATTCTCGCCAATCAACAAATCCTGACGTAATAAGACGCTCTTTATACGGATCAAGGGCGTCTGGAATATCCAGAATGCCAGCAATCTTAAGGTAAATTTGCGGATACTTTTCGAATATTTTAATAAGACTAGGAATAACAAGATCAAAATCTTCATTATGAGTAATGCTACCACTGAAATAGCCGATAATAATTTTGTTATTATCTTTGCTAACCGCCTCTAGTGCTAAATTAGATAGCTTAATCATTTCATCAGATGCGACATTACGGTTGATCAACACACTACCCTTCGTGTAATGCTGTAGCTCCTCTTGCAGTTGAGCGGTCGTGGTAACAACATGATCGCACAACTCCAGCGTTTCGCGCATCCGATTAACACCATCATCGTAGAGCCGCTTATCATCAGCGCTCATTCGTTGAACATATTTAATTGAATCAGTATATTTCTGGTCAATTACCAAATCATCGATATCAAAAAAACAGGTTTTATTAAAATAATGCGCCTGCTTGATAAATTCGCGAATCGTATCAGTTATTGGGCAGCGGAAAAATACAAATCCGCGATAATACTTCAATTGATCAAGCGATAATCTATCATAAAAAATGCTCTCAACAGTTAACCCCTGCGACATTAACTGCTCCATCTGGTGAGCAACTCGATAGCGTTCTGGGTGCGGCAAAGTGCAGCCGTTAATAAACAAAATATCTTTATATACTTGCTGTTTTTTATCAGGAAATTTCTTATAATACGCATACTTTGCTGCGCGTTTTACAAAGCGGACAGCACCATCGTCTTTAATTATTACAACACTTTTCTTTACAAGATTATTAACTTTACGTATCATTATTTTTCCTCCTTAGTCGTCATGTACGGATTATATAACGTTCTTAGATCTTTATCGCAGAGAGCTTTAGTTAGCGATCGGCTAGTTATTTTTGTCGATTCATCGATCAAAGCCAACTTACTCCGTTCAACAAACAGTACGGGAAGATCTATCATACCTAGATTATACCTAGCGGTTAGATAAATATGTTTCGTAAAGGATCGCCGGCTTAGCGTCTGTATGCATTCTACTATTTTTTTATCTAAGATTGACGTAAGGTTTTCTATAACTCGGCTCTCGTCAAGTGCAGACGGAACAACTGCACCGATATCAGGTCGCATCACATCGCCCATATCGCTATAATCATCAATATCTTTAATCATAGTCTCTGAGAATACTATTATATCAGCAGTTTCATCACGAATGACATCGCCGGCAGCGGTTGATTCGCTAAATAACACATTTTTTATAGTAAGATTTTGCGGCATAGAATATCTCAGCCGCCACTGAGCGCCATATGTTGAATCGCGCATAACTTGAGCTTGAACTTGACGGCTCTTGATATCGTCATTTAAAGCCCTCTTCTGAGCATCAATAACATAAGGTTTTGCATCCAACCCTTGTGCAGTAGAATTTTTATGGACACGCCAATAATAGAGTATTTGCGAAACATGCACAATCTGCTGCGGCTGCAGTATTCTTGTTATGCGCAAAAAAAGCTCCCAATCTTGAGCTCCGTTGTAGTTGCCATCTTCACCTTCCAACTCCAACAAAAGTTTCCGCTGTATGACAGCAAAGTGCGTAATATAGTTGACCGACCGCAAGAAATCATCATTCCAATCAGGTTTGAAAAATGGTTGATATTGTCGTCCGCGCTCATCAAGCTTAATCTCATCAGTATATATAAATTTTACATCTGGCAAATTATTTATCTTTTCGACAATTCGCAATAAAGCGTCTGAGTGCAGCATATCGTCATGATCAAGTAGCGCCACGTATTCCCCGCTAGCTTTATGGATACCGTAATTTGTCGCCCCGGCAATATGGCGATTGGCCTTAAGAAAAAAAGGCTTTATTTTTGCATTAGTCTTTGCTATAGCGCTGATTTCTTGCTTCAAGCCTGTATCAGGCGACGCATCATCAACAATAATCAGCTCCCAATTATCGTATGATTGAGATTCAACCGACTGAACCATTTCCCTCAAGTATTTCGTTGGAGTATTGTAAGTCGGTACAATAATCGACACTAGCGGCTGTCTGCGTAATTTATAATTTATAGGCCTATCTTCATACCTGCACTGCCATGACTCATATAACCTGCGCTGGCGCGAATCAAGATAATTGCGATATGGCGAAATCAGTAACAGCAAGAAAGAATAAAGTGCTCTATTGTGTTTTATCATATTTTTCAAGCGTTGCAGCATATTTTATTTCCATGTGTGATCTAGCTTCGTCACACCGCCCCAGCGGCCATGTCCATAATCGCGTTGGACTGAAAAAAACGGTCCTTCCTCGATAAAAGCAATCACCTTTGTATCATTAACCCCCATCAAACCCGCCTTGATAAAATACCTGCCTTCATTAAGATTTAACTTTACAGTGTAGTGTGCTGTTTGATCTTTGATAGCGCTAGTTTTTTCTTGGTAAGTATTCGGTCCGTAAACATACTCGCCATTTTCACGAAAAATTGCAACACCTACATGTTTAACACCCTTTTGCTGCCATGACAAATCTACCGTCATAGTTTCTTCGAAATCATACATAGTCTTTTCTTTACCATCAATACCACGCAACACTATTTTGAACGGTACCGTCCCTTCGTTATCACTGTTTAATCCAGTCGTCCGGTCATAATTCTGGCTATTACTACGACTATATGCCGCCGCAATACGATACGGTTTACCAATCATTTTAACGTGGCCGTCTTCAATAAATACTGCTTTTGTACAAAACCGCTCGACTGCCGCCATATCGTGAGTTACTAAAATTACAGTACGTTTTTCACGCTTAAGCTTATCAAAGTACGAATAGCACTTCTTTTGAAAAGCCTCATCGCCAACCGCAAGCACTTCATCAAGCAACAAAATATCAGCATGAGCGCGAATCGCAATTGAAAAAGCTAAACGGACCTGCATACCACTTGAATAATTCTTAAGCCGTTCTTCCATAAAGTCTTCTAATTCTGCAAACTCAACAATCGCGCTATACATAGATTCCATTTCTTCATGACTAAACCCTAGCAGTGCACCATTAAGAAAGATATTTTCGCGGCCAGTTAACTCTGGATTAAATCCTACGCCGAGCTCAATAAACGGCACTAGCGAACCGTGTACTTTAACGTTACCGCCATTTGGCGTATAAATACCAGCGATTGTTTTCAACAGCGTGCTCTTTCCTGAACCATTGCGGCCGACTATACCGAAAAAGTCTCCTTCGTTTATAGTAAAACTTATATCCTTTAACGGCGTAAACACACGATAGCCTTTGCGACCTTTTAGTATATTTATCAACTGTTGTTTAACACCCGAACTAGCTTCAAGCGGAATTTTGAAAGATTTCGTTAGTTCGCTAATCTCGACAATTGCCTTAGACATCAAACACTCTCCGCGAAGTACCGCTGGTTAGATCGAAAATAAAAAACCGCTAGCAATATTACGATGATAACTGCAACAAACGGCGTCAACATCACCGGAAACGACACCAAATCATACAGCTGAAGTGTTTGTTGCGTCACTAATACCTTACGAACATCTTGAACTACTTGAGCAACCGGATTAAGCATTAGCCATGAGGCAGCCCACGGCATTTGTTTTACAACCATTTGCAACGGATATATTACCGGAGTAGCATAGAATGCTGCTTGCAAGAATATTTCCCATAGATAACCGATATCTCGATATTTAACATTAAGCGTTGCTAGAAAAAATGCTACTGCCAATGAAAAGACATACAATTCAGCTATCAGAGGAATTATAAGCAACGCCTCTGCAGATATAGACACACTGTTGATTACGCAAAACACCAAAATAACAATTGTATTTATTATAAGATTGATAAATGCAGAAATAGTGCCGGACACAACAATAATAAATTTCGGGAAATTAATCTTGCGAATTAAGTCGCCCCGCGAAACTATTGATTGTAATCCTTGTACGGTTGCCTCGGTAAAAAAATTCCATAATACAATACCAACTAATAAATACACTGGAAAATGTTCAATATCTCTGCCTAGACGTAAGAATTTATCAAATACTATATATAGAATAATAAATAAAAATATTGGTTTTAAGATTGACCACAAATAACCTAATACTGATCCTTGGTAGCGTAATTTAAAATCCGTTACAACCAGCTCGCGTAACAATATTTTATTACGTCTATTCCATACACTCGCTACTTTCATAGTCTCTCCAGCCATTATATAATAAGATTGTGACAAAAAACAATCTCGCTATCATCGTCCTTAACTGGAACGGCGCCGACGACGCACTTGAGTGCATCAACTCGCTGGCCCAGCAGACACTCAAACCGACTATCATAGTCGTTGATAATCATTCTCACGACGACTCTGTCATGCGTTTCGAACAGTATCAGACAGAACATCCGTCCGTAGATTGTACAATTATCGCTAACAATAAGAATCTGGGATTCGCCGGCGGTATTAATACCGGGCTGGTTTATGCACGCGAACAAGGTTTTAAATATATTGGCGTGCTCAATCCCGATGCCATTGCTGACAAAAAATGGTGTAGAGCACTCGTCGACGAACTGTCAAGCCAGCCAAAATGCGGTATTGCAACTGGTATTTTACAGCGGCGCGATGGTAAGACGCTTGATACAACTGGTGACTTTTACACCACCTGGGGCCTGCCCGGCCCGCGCAACCGCGACGAGCCTGTTGAAAATGCGC
>ERZ772955.925-NODE-925-length-20670-cov-4.399806_pt1 | contig 20670 bp, 20 predicted proteins | sample MGYA00511133_ERZ772955 | MGnify/ENA primary metagenome ERZ772955 (study PRJEB29015, sample SAMEA2737914) | human oral metagenome | biome: human oral; feature: human-associated habitat; material: dental | place: China | collected 2149 ... | reverse complement strand
TGGTTTCCACCATGTGAACTGGAATACGAATCGTTCGCGCCTGATCAGCAATCGCACGCGTAATTGCCTGACGAATCCACCAAGTTGCATAAGTCGAAAACTTGAATCCCTTATCTGGATCAAACTTCTCAACCGCACGCAAAAGTCCAGTATTTCCCTCCTGAATCAGATCCAAAAAGTCCAAACCACGACCAGAATAACGCTTAGCAATTGACACCACCAAACGCATATTCGCCTCAGCCATCTTGTCCTTGGCCTTTTTATCACCTTCAACAATTCGTCGCGCCAAGTCCATTTCTTCTTCAGCGCTAAGTAGTGGAATTTTACCAATTTCCCGTAAATACAGCCTGACTGAGTCATCCGACACGTCGTCCAAATATTGCCCAGTTGTCAACGAATCCAAATCTTCCGATTCTTCTTCGTCTATAAGCGTTGGATCAAAATCATCATCTTCATTTAAGTTTGCCGGCTTCGTAGTGATATCGTCGCTCACATTTTCTCCTTAATCAGATTATTTAAGCTTTGGCGTAAATTCTGAGACAAAACCTCATCACCCGACGCCTCGGACTCTCTAAGCTGCGTTAATAATTGATTCTTTTTGTTTTCGCGATGTTTGATTGTTATCTGTCTGACTAGCCGAGCCATCTCTTCGTCCAAGCTTTTTTGCTCCCAATTGGCGTAACGACTTTCACTTTTCAACTGTACTATTTTCACATACTGTTCGATTTTTTGCAAGTCTAGAGGAACTTCACCCAAATCCGCGTCTGGATTCTTCCGCAAATAGCCAATCAATTGCCGCGCGTTGTCATCATCCAACATTTCGCCAGAAACCGCCGCCAGCCAACGTCGCACAGATTTTTCACTCGCCGCCAACCCCGCCAGCATATCCTCAGTTTCATCCTGAACCGGAGTCGGTTTTTCTTTCCCAATTTTCGCTTTTTTCAATTGATGTTCAGCGACTTTTTCATTCGATAATTTTGCCTTCAGCGCGGTAATTGACGCGCCAGTTTTTTCAGAAATTACCGACAAATAATGCTCTTGCTCCACCGGATCTTTCAAGCCTCGGACAATTCTCAGCGCAATGGTCGAAAATCTTCGCTTGCCTTCCGCCGACTTCAAATTCTCCATTTCCGCGTATCTAGCAATCACCCAATCCACCGCTGGTTGAGATTGGTCAATCGCCGCTTGCCAAAGCGCTGGATCTTTTTGGATCAATTCGTCTGGATCTTTGACGTCATCAGGCAAGCTCACCACTTCCAGCTCCACGCCGACTTCCTGCGCCAAATTGATAGCGCGCTCCGTTGCGTTAACTCCCGCTCGATCGCCATCAAACGCCAAGCGAATCCGCCCCGCCAATCGACTAAGCGACTTCAAATGTTGCGTCGTCATCGCCGTACCAGAGGTCGCAACCACGTTTTTGACGCCCGCTTGATGGCTACTAATCACATCCAAATTGCCCTCAACAATCACCGCTACATCGCTTTTTCGAATCGCTTCTTTGGCTTGATGCAAACCAAAAATATGTCGCGATTTATCGAATAACAGCGTCTGCGGCGTGTTCAAGTATTTTGGCGCGCGCGGATCGTCACGAATAATTCTGCCCGTAAATCCTACAACTTCTCCGTTGCCGTCACTCAGCGCTACCATCATTCGCCCGCGAAACAGATCGCCACCAAACCGATTCGACAATCCAGCATCTGCCAATTCCTGCCTAGAGAATCCTCTTTTTTCCAATGCTTTCGTCAATGTGTCGCCATTCTCCGGCGCATAACCAATCAAAAAATCACCAATTGTTTGACGATTTAATCGCCGTTTTTTTACCACATAATTTAAGGCTGTCGAATTTTTTACCAAATTCTGCTGATAAAAATTGGCGGCTAATTTCAACGCTTCCCTAGCCCTGGCACGGCGCTTGGCTGTTCGTCCGTCGCCATTAGAAAACAAAGTCAGATCAACGCCTGCCTTCCGAGCTAAATGCTCCAGCGATTGACGGAAATCCATTCCCTCCACCATCATCACAAACGTAAAAATATCGCCACCTTTTCCAGAAGAAAAATCGTGCCAAATCTGCTTTTCTGGACTAACCATAAAGCTTGGGGTTCGCTCGTCGGTAAACGGACTCAAACCCTTCAAGTTGCGCCCCGCTCGCCTCAACTGAACATACTCACCAATCACATCCTCGATGTTCAGTCGCGCCCGTACTTCTTCTTTGGCATCATTCATATTTTTATTATATCACTCTTTACCTCTGTTATTGTTTGTGGTTAAATAGAAATATGTATCCTGACAATTTGAATAACCAACCTCAAGGTATCGATTATCTGAATCAAATTGCCACACCTCCGCCAGCGGAAGGTTTTGATAAAAAAACCAAAATCATCATCGCTATTTTAAGCTTTATTGGTCTGATAACCCTAATTGCGATATTCGTTTTTTCACAAGATTCTATGCCAAATACTAATCCGTCACAAGTTGCATCACGTGTTAATAAGTTACTCACTATTTCCAAAAAATACAATAATAAGTTCCGCTCGACCAGCTTACAAACCACCAATAGTTCTCTGGTTGCAGTGCTGACCACTGCGAATGCCTCAATGAGCGAAGCGCTTCAAGCAACCGGCATCAATTATAAGGAGAAACAGAAGGATATCCTCGCTCTAGATCCGTCGGAAAAATTAGAGAAAAAATTGGACGAAGCTCTTCTGAACACGCAATTAGATATTACCTATGCCCATGAGATGAATGTGCAAATAACAGATACAATCAACATGATGAAAAAGGTATACAAGTCCACCAAGTCAAAAAAGATGCGCGAATGGCTAGTAAAAACTGCTGGCGATTTAGAAAATATTCAGAAACAAATCAATCAAATCATTAAGGCAGATTAAGCTTCCGAGACTAATCGATAGCTCAACCTCGCCAAATCAAAGACCTCTTCGTCAGTTAATTGACCTGAACAAATAATTGTATTCCAATGCTTCTTATTCAAGTGATAGCCTGGTAAAACCGTTTCGTATTTTTCTCGTAAATTCTGCGCCAACAACGGATCACATTTTAGGCTTACTCTGAGCGGCTTTGAACCTTCCGCCACCAATGCTACCATTTTCCCCGCGCCGTCATTATCTCGACCAAATTTATACACCGCAATCTTCTCCTTAAACGGATAATCCAGCCATACGCCCGGCAAACTCAGAATAAATTCTTCAAATTGTTTATGTGTCATACTCTCACCTTTTTTAAATAATATTCAAGTTCCATAATACTACCGCGAATATCTTCCAGCGCTCGATGATCTTCTGGCTTGGCGAATTTCTTGCCATACTTTCCTTCAAACACCACCTTCCACGCGCTCACATCCAGCACACGATAATGTAGTTTTTTTGACAACGTTGGCCACCATTGGTCAATGAATCGACGATCCTGATGGATTGAATTGCCTGCTAATAGAATCTTCGTCTCACCCTCAAAATGCTCATCACAAAACGCCAACAACTCACGTTCTATTTCCGCCAAAGGTTTGCCTGATTCGTTCTGTTCCTCCAGCCCACGTCGCGCTTCCGGATGCTCATTCCAAAAACCAGCATTTCGGTCCAACAGCTTAGCCAACTTTTCCGAATCGTGGCGCACAATTCCTTCATACGTCGCAATTTCCTTAAAATTCCAATCCGTCGCAATTGCCGCTACTTCCAAAATCTCATCACGCACTGGATTTAGTCCAGTCATCTCCAAATCCATCCACAAAATCTTTTTCGGCTTAAAACTTGCTTTCATATCTCTATTTTACCACTTCCATAAGGCGTGCTAAACTAAAATCATGACAAAACGCATCCTACTCAAATTATCAGGTGAACAACTTCAAGGCGAATTCGCCAGCGGCTTTGACCCAAAACGCGCTCGCTGGATTGCTGAACAAATTCGACCAGCGCTGGACGACGGGGCTGAAATTGTAATTATGGTTGGCGGCGGCAATTACGTTCGCGGCAATCAAATCATCGGTCAAGGAATTCAACCTGTTTCCGCACATAATATCGGCATGCTTTCTACGCTAATGAATGCCATTGCGCTGGCGGACGTATTGAACGACGCAGGATTGCCAACTCGCGCATTGTCCACGGTCGAAGTGAATCAATTTATTGATCACTATACTTTCCGACGCGTCATTAGCCATATTAAGAAAAACCGCATCGTAATCGTGGCGTGCGGCACCGGCCGACCATTCCTGACTACTGATACTGCAGCGTTAAATCTAGCATTGGAAATGCAGTGCGACGCCGTGATTAAAACGACGAAGGTCGACGGAGTTTACGACAAAGATCCTATGAAATTCCCTGACGCCGTAAAAATTGATCATTTATCTTACCAAGAAGCCCTAACAAATCCTAACATTGCCGTTATGGATAAGGCGGCAATTGGACTAGCTATGGATGAGCATATTCCAGTTGTAATTTGTGATTTGCTTACAGACGGAAATATTCTCCGCGCAACCCGCGGAGAATCAGTAGGCACACTTATTAGTTAAGGTTTAGTCCTTTTTCTTGTCTAATTTATCGAGCTTAAAGAAGTGAACAATTGCATATACAACAAATGCAACGGCTATCAACGTAATTAACGAGCTAACGAATGCGCCGTATAAAAACTCGCCTTTACGTCCAGCAACTTCAACTGTGAATGAAGCTGATTGCAATCCTTGTTGAGAGCCAACGATCAACTGCACTAACGGGTCAATAAATGCCGTCACCAACTTTTTAACCGTATCGCCAGCTGCAGTACCAATTGCCAAACCAACCGCCATACCTACAACGCCCTGTTCGCGAATAAAATTAACAAATCCAGCCATGTGAGTGTCTTTTATAGCTGCACTTACAATTTTCTTTTCTTTGATGGCAGCAACTTTTTTAGCAGCTTTAATGCTCTTGGGGGTCAATTTTTTAGCTGATTTATCAACACTAGGTTTTGCCATAATAAATTCTCCTTTTATTATTTATTATTGGATATTATATCTTATTTGGTGCCACAATTCCCAAAATAGCCAGTCCAGCCTTAAGAATGTCGGCGTAAATTGCCACGATTCCTACGCGATGCACCTCTTTGTCACTGCCAATAACCTGATTTTTCTCATAGTAACGATTAAATTCTTGCGCCAATTCAAACAAATACGTACAGATATGATGAGGTTCCAAACTCTCCTTAGCACGATCAACCACGTCCACGTACTTACTCAATTTTCTGACCAGCATTTTATCCTCATCGAACAACTCTGTCGGAAAGGCAATTTCTTTATCGGATTTAGCTAAAATACCTCGCGCTCGAGCATGCGCATACTGCAAATAGCTTCCCGTATTTCCCGTCAAACTTACCGCGTCGTTAATATCAAATATGACGTCACCGCCGATCTTTACTTTCAAGAATTGATAACGAAGCGCGCCAGCAATCACGTCGTCAGTTGGCTCGCCGCCAGCATTTTCAATCGCCTTCTTAAACTCGTCAAACAGCCAGCCAATCGTAACAACTTCACCCGTTCGTGAGCTCATTTTCCCAGTTGTCAATTTGACCAAGCCAGTTGCGTAATTGAACAATTTTCCCTTCAAAGCCGGAATCGACAATTCACTAGCCGCAATCACGCCACAGAAGTATGCTGCTTGCTCCTCGCCGTTCACCGTAATTGACAAGTCCAAATTCGGGTAGTCCTTATACTTCAACTGAATCAATCCCATATCATGCGCCCCATAAAGACCATTGCCATGAGATCCAATAAACACGTTATCGAACGCGCCGTATTTGCTACCATTAAAAACATACGCACCGTCAGATTTGGTGAACACCTCTGGAGTTTTTTCTTTAATCAAAGATTTGCCCAATTCTTCAGTTTCGCTCTCAACGTAACGTCGCTCAATCGGCACGTTTCCAAGTCGCTCAACATTAGAATCGATTTCGTCAAAACTCCAACTTTTACAGATTTCGTAAACTTGTTTATATAGTGGATCATCCAGGACGAATGATTGCTTAGCTAGTTCATCAATCTCTGCCTTCGCCTCTGGAGATTCTTTCGCCGCACGCGCACCTTCAACGTACATGCGACTCATAAATTCATTTCGCTTATCGGCTGGGATTTCGTTCAATTTATTCACATCGCCGTCAATTTCGCGAAGAATCGCCCACATACTTTTACCAACATGTGTTCCGACATCACCGTGATAACTCACTCGATGCACAATTGCACCATCAACCGCCAACAAATTAGCCATCGTGTCTGCCAAAATCGCATTCAAAGCGTGTCCGATATGCATAGCCTTAAATGGATTCGGACAATTGGTTTCAATTACAACTGTCTGACCGGCGCGCTTAGTCGTTGGCTCTTTTTTCAAAGAATTTAGAACGGATTGATCGCTCAGTTTTACATTGATAAAACCTGGACCAGCCACGCTTACTTCACTAAACTCCTCTTCCTTGCGCAGATTTTCAGCAATCATCTCCGCAATTTCACGCGGATTCTTCCCTAGCGGCTTAGCCAATTGTAACGCCACATTTGTAGCAAAGTCACCAAACTTCGGATCAGAACGCGTCAATTGTACCGATATATCCTGATCAAAAAGTTGCTTCACTACTTGAGAAATAATCTGTTCCATACTGTCTAGTATACAACAGAGGTGGACTATTATCTAGCTAAATCTCTACGCTGTTTCGTCAAGCTCTTCCAGTTCCAGACTTAATTTCGTCGCCGAACTTGGGCTAGATCCTTTCACGTGTTGCAATACATATGTCAACGCCGACATATCGTCTCGACTCAATACGCCTTCGGTAAGTCCGTGAATATCTTTTTCTTCAGCCATTTTATTCCTTTTTGTTTTAATTTTTTATACAGTAAAATGATATCACATTATTTTTATTTTGTCAATAACTAAGACTTCGACGGCGGTAGCTAGATTTTATTTTTGTCCGATCGGCGCTTATATTCTTCTGCTATAGCCCTACCTATTTCGCTGTCTTTTAAGTACTCTTTGCATGACGATAATAAACGCTCGGATGCATCAGAATCCTTCATCTCTAGCGCCTTTCTATATGAATTACTAAACACCGCAAGCATACCATCCTCATCTTCCATGACCCTAATAGTAAGTTTCTTGTCCTCTGACGATACGTAAACAAATATCAGGTCTGCACCAGATTTCAATGCCGTATGAATCGCTGCAGAGCCCATTTCACTGCGAGGCTTTCGACCTACTGAGTCATCCGCTGAATATCCAGCCAAAATCAAAGACCCACCATCCTCAACAAATTTAACTGCTTCTTCGTAATGGTCTGTTGAAAAGTGAACCGGTTTTTTACTCTTTTTATCTACCCATTCATATGGCACCCCAAAAAAGTTTTTAGCGCCAAACGCAAGATACTGTATAGCCTCTAGGTTGATTCCGCCAACGCCCTTCTTAATCCAATCTCTATTAGTCGACGCTACGCCGATATTAATTTTGTTCAACAAAGACGCCAAATAACTAGCCGTAGGAACATCTTCTCCATTAAAATGTGTTGGCGCTATAACACTTCCCTTGCCTTCTTCTTTGGCTTTTTTGGCGGCTTCAATTAAGATATCTTCGCCAATTATTTCAACTTCCTTTTTGCCATGCATTAAGCCCATCAGCAGCTTAAGCCCAGAGGAAAGTCGAGCGTCTGTTTCCGGCAGTTCCAGCTCTTCTCCAGCTGCCTCAAGTTTTTCTACCGCCGAATTGTTAGTTAGTCCAAAAGGCTTGCTGTGCTTTTCTCGTCTACCACGCACCCATTTCTTAAGAGAATCAAGCGCAACCGACAGAGAAAAACTTCCTCTCTGTGGCTCAGTTTCTTTTACATTGACATCAGCCTCCCTAATTTCGACCGAAGGAGATAAATCATTATGCATTTCTTGCACTTTAGGAGCTAATCTTTTATTCATTTCGTCTATCCCTGTTTATTGCGCAGCCAATACCGGATCATATTTATCACGCATATACCCCAATATCGCCTTCCCACCAAACACCTCCAATATGCGACACTGCTCTTCACGAGCCGCCTTTGAGTAAGACGCTTCATGCGAAACATTGGCATAAGCTTCAACTTCATCAGGACTAGGCTTAATAATATCACCAAATACCAGTCGCACAGTTTTTTTACCTAAATACTGTTTTAGATGTATCGCATTGTCATTAAATTGGTTTGGATTTCTCTTCTGACCCTCAACCTGCATAAGTACAGGAATTATGGTAGCACCCGTCGCCAGGCTTAGATGAGGAGCTAATTTGCCCGCCTTTTTTGGCAGTTCACCGTCATTTTTTATCCCAATATTGCTCATCGGGTTATGCGCTGCAGTAATAACAGAAAGTCCACTATCTGTTATTTTTTCTTGCAGACCTGAGTAATCGTCACCATTAAACGGCAACGCGTACTTATTATCAATAGCATCTTTTTCCATAGACGGATCTCTTCCATACGGAACCTGAAAAAAGTTATCCATCCCAACAAGTTTATATGGTATCCTCTGATGCCAAAGATCCATATTAATGGAGGCTACTGTCATGCCTATATGTCTAAGCTTAGAAACTACGCTAGCAACAGTCGAAACATCAACGTCCGTTAGGTGACTTGTAGCAAATATAACACCCTTGTTTTCCTCGGTTTTCTCGGTTGCCTTAAAAAGATTATCAGCCCCCTCAACGACAACATCCCCCACATTACCAAAAAGCAAATCAGTAACCAACTCAAGAGGAACGCGCAGTCTTCTTGGGCTCGGATCATACAGACCTTCAGATGCGCCCTTTTTAGCGCACTGTTTAATCTCTTCTATAGCCTCAAATCCTGAAAAAGTCTTAATTGTTTTCACGATGCTCTTAATTATACAATATAAAGCCCTATATTGTCAATAATCAGATCTGCTGGTGGACCTTATTCGCAACCATCACAAATAGTCAAACTTGCTGGGTCAACTGGTGCCGCAACAGTACCGTTCGACTTTGCTTGATCGTCAGCTGCTTCCTGCGCCGCTTTAAGAGCTGCATCAATGGCACTCAATTTTTCTTCCAAAGTCATGTCATCAGTAATAATCTGATTTGCGTTCATTTTCATTTTCCCCTATATTTAGTAGTTACTTAACTAATTTTACGCCATATATAGCGCTTATGCAATAAAATGCAGCCAATTGCCCGTTGTAGTTTTTTCATCAAGTTCACCTATTGGCGCAACGTATATTTGCGGATTTTGACAACGTGGCATAAAATCAGCCAGCTTCTCTTTATAAGCCGCCATTGCCGCCTCTTTCTCAGATTCTGGGAGTTCAGTCACGTTAGTTTTTAAGAAAACTGCTCGCTTTTTATCATCCCAAACCACAAATTCCGCCTTACCGTTTCGAAACGCATTTTCTGAATGGCGCGCAGTCGGCTCTGATATCCAAACTATCGAATCACCCAATCGCGCAAAGTGCAGCGGCGTCACCAAAGGAGTTCTATCAACATTCACCGTCGCCAACGCACCAATTTCGACTGTATCTAATATTTCTTTCGCTAATTCGTTCATATCATCAACTCCCATTACTTCGTGGTATTAACTTCGTAACTAGTGTTTGTGCTTTCAAAGAAATTCACCAATTCCAGCGTATCATTGGCAGCTGCCATCCATTTGGCTGGATTTGGCACATTGTATTCAGGCTCAAAACCTAATTCTTGCAAGCGTCGGTCGGTCATATGCATAACGTATTGATTCACATAATCAGCATTCAATCCCAGAATTCCCTTTGGTAGCATATCCTTATTGTAAGCCTTCTCAAGCTCCACTGCCTGCAGAATCAAGCCACGGATTTCTTCTGCGAATTCCTGTGTTTGCAATTCTGGATTCTCGTCCAAAATTGTCAAAAGTAGATTGATACCAAACGTCAAATGAAGATTTTCATCGCGAGTAATCCAGTCCAATAGTGAGCCGACATTACGCAACAAATTACGCTGACGGAAACTCATACCAACCATAAAACCTGAATAGAACCAAATTCCCTCCAGCACAATGTTATATGCTACCAAAGACCTAACGAAGTCTTTCTTACCTTCCAGAGAATAAATATCCAAATTCGGATCAAGCATTACGTCCAAATGCTTATTCTGGAAGTCAGCCTTGTCGGCCAATGATTTCTTACCAAATCCCGCAGCATAAATTTCCTCACGATCAAACGGAAATGTCTCAATAATGTATTCAAATGTCATGAAGTGATTAGCTTCTTCCCACATCTGTTTTGACAAATATAGTTGAGCTTCCGCCGCGTTCACATATGGATAAATACCGAACGCCAATGATTTATTGATCAATAACTCGTTTGGGTTCAAATAGCTGATAACTGTTTTCAATGCGTGCTTTTCATCATCTGACAATTTTTCAAAATCCGCCAAATCTTGCACTAATTGAACTTCATTTGGAAACCACGTGTTAGCCACTGCTTGATTATAAAGATCATACGCCCAAGGGTAACGAATTGGGTGAAGCGACAATCCATCGCGTAATCCTGAACCTAAAATTCCCATCTTAATTTCCTCCTTTATTTATTAATTTTCGCAAATCCAAATCCGCGCACTTTACTATTTGTGCGGACTTTTTGTTCTGCAATTTTATCAACTGAAACTGTTGTCTGCTCCGACTGATGACGCGGCTTAACGTGCAGATAATATGTCGTCTTTAATCCACGCTTCCACGCTTCCGAATAAATCTTTACATATTCATCAATATCTCGCGTCTCCAGATACATATTTCGAGAAATCGCCTGATCGACCCACTTCTGAGCCCTGGCTGCCACCTCAATAAACGCGTACGGACTGAGCTGGAAACTTGTTTTATAAACATCCTTGATATTCTGAGGAATACCGTCAATATCTTGAATATCGCCCTGCGCCGCAAAAATCTCATCCTTCAAATTGTCCCACAAACCAAGCTTCTTCAAATCGCGAACTAAATTATGGTTCACTTCCAGAAACTTACCGTTCAAAGTCGAGCGACTGAAAATCTGCGCAAATTGCGGATCAATTCCAGGAGTCGTTCCCGCCACATGACCAATGTTAGCCGTCGGCGCAATCGCCATAAGAGTCGCATTTCGCATTCCCTTCTTCACCTTCTTTCGCAAACCATCCCAGTCCAGTCGCGTCTTTTGGTCTATTTTCACCTTCACGCCGCGATCTTTTGATAGCTTATCAACCGTATCAATCGGAAGAATTCCCTTGCTCCAACCACTGCCTGCGAATGTTGGATAGCTGCCCAATTCCTTCGCCAAGTCAGCCGATTGATCAATGGCGTGATAGCTAATGAACTCCGTCAATTGATCAACCAAATCGTAAGATTCTTTTGATTCGTAGCAATAACCCAACTTCTCCAACACGTCAGAAAGACCCATAATCCCGAGGCCAATTGCTCGAGTTTGCTGATTCGAATGCATCGCTTCTGGAATTGGCGTTTGAGTAATGTCGCACAAATTGTCCAATTGTCGCACCGCCGCACGAGCCGCCTCTTTCAATCTATCCCAATCCCAAGTCTTATCCTCACTAAGAAATGCCGACAAATTGATACTAACCAAATTACACGTCGCAATGTTGTTTTTATCCTGTGGCAATGTAATTTCCGTACACAAGTTACTGAGGTGAATCGTACCCGTATTGTTATTTAACGCGCGCACGTTAATCGTGTCTTTCCAAGTTAGCCACGGATGAGATGTCGCCTGCAAACTGGTCAAAATGCGCTTAAATTGCTGACGAGCTGGAACTTTATCAAATGTTCGCAATTTTCCAGCTTCCGCCATCTTGATATATTCTTTATATCGCGCCGAAAACGCCTCGCCATATAATTCCGTCAAATCTGGGGTCTCCGCTGGATCAAACAAATACCAATCTTGGTCTTTTTCTACTCGCTTCATAAATTCGTCAGAGATAAACACCGCGGTATTTGCAAATCTAGTTCGTAAATATGGGTCGCCAGAGTTTTGACGAAGATCAACAAATTGATCAAAATTCAGGTGCCAGTTTTCCATGTAAATTGCAGCTGCACCAGCCTTTTTACCCTTACGAGAAACCGCAAAAAGCGCCGTATCAATCATCTTCATAAATGGAATTGGTCCAGTCGATTCAGTGTTGGTGGTTTTAACTGGACTGCCCGCTGCACGTAGCTTCGTAAAGCCAATGCCAATTCCGCCCGTACCTTTAGCAATCCACATTGTGTCGCGAACAGCCTTAGCAATTGATTCCATATCATCATCGACATTAAGCAAAAAACAGTTGCTGAGTTGCGGGAACGAACCGCCAGCATTAACTCGCGTTGAGCCACCCGGAACATATTCCAAATTGCTCATGTGATTATAAAACTCAATCGCTGCAGTTGTTGGGTCAGATTCGTTATAACTAAGCCCCATAGCAATTCGCATGTGCGTAAACTGAGGCGTTTCAATTGGTGAGCCGTTTTGCTTGCGAAGAGCATAGCGGTTTTTATTAGTCACCACGCCCAAATATTTACTCAAATCATCACGCGCTGGATCAAGTTCCGCCGCCAGCTTTTTCAAGTCAAATCGACCGTCAGCCATGCGCTTATCCAACAATCCTTCTTTCACCGCCGCCTTAACAAACTTCGGAAATTCGCGCGCATGAAGCTTTTTCAATTCTTCCGCTGTTTCATAATCGCCCAAAATCTGCTTATAGATGGTTTTAAGTAGCAATCGTGCCGCGATTTTATCATAGTCCGGGTCGTCCTTAACGTTTTGCAAAACTGTTTGAATAACCGCCTCGTCTAGTTGTTCGGTCGTAATTCCATCAAATAATGTCAATTGCAATTCAGTCGCCACCTGAACGACTTTAGAGATTTGGTCCGGCAAACCTTCGCACGCCTTTAAAATAGCCGTGTTAATTTTATTAGCATCAAACGACTCTTTCGTTCCATCGCGTTTGACTACGTTAATTTCTTTCACATACCCTCCTTAATTTCCCCTCTTAAAAACAAACCACCAGCACCTCATCTGGTGGCTTATCTTTGTAGCTTGTGTTTTTGTTTATTTATGGGCTCGCTATATATATAGCGTACAATAATAACTATAGCCGCTATATCTAGTGTTTTGCAAGCTATTTAGTAAAAATTACAACCTATTTATTTCACGACCAGATGAGCCGCCCCTGTCTATTATTTTTCAACAAAAAATACCGACAATACTTAAATACTGTCGGTTTATTATTCTCTTGGCGGAAGGAGAGGGATTCGAACCCTCGAACAGATTGCTCCGTTACACGCGTTCCAGGCGTGCCAGTTCAACCACTCCTGCACCCTTCCTTGTTGATAATTATACCACAACTTTATTGCCCCTTATGGTTGCACTTACCAACGTTCATTCTCTATAATAAGTCAAAGATGAAAGAAACTATTCCACCACGCATTAGGCTTGTTAATGTCACCAAAAAATTTGGCTTTGGCGACGCTGAGATTCGCGCCTTAGATAACGTCGATTTAACCGTTAAAAAGGGTGAGTTTATCGCTATTATGGGACCAAGCGGTTGCGGCAAAACTACTTTATTAAACACCCTTGGACTATTAGACCAGCCATCAGAGGGCGAATATTATCTGGATGATGTAGCTGTCGACAATCTCAGCTCACGACGACGCGCTAAGATTCGATCCAAGCACATCGGTTTCGTTTTCCAGAATTTCAATCTTATCCCCCGTCTGACTGTAATTGAAAACGTGGCGTTGCCGCTAACGTATAAAGGCCTCGGGAAAGTCAAACGGCTTCAAGAAGCTAGCCGCATTCTGAAAACTTTTCATCTGGGACAGCGTGAATATTATATGCCACATCAATTATCTGGCGGTCAGGTTCAGCGCGTAGCAATTGCCAGAGCGTTGGTTAATAGCCCGTCAATTATCTTAGCGGACGAGCCAACAGGAAATTTGGATAGCAAATCGAGTCATCTCATTATGGAAGAATTGTCCGACCTACACCGTCGCGGCAACACCATAATTATGGTTACTCACAACCCAGAATTGACTCATTATGCCAGTCGCGTCATCACTATGTTGGACGGAAAAATCGACACTGACGAGCATAAGGAAAAGCGCAAGTTCACTAAGAAGTTAATTGTAGACGACGAAAAAGAAGAAAAACCTAAGAAGCAAAAGTCTTCAAAGAAATCGAGGGCGAAAAAATCGTGAAAATATTAGTAAAAAATCATTTTGAGAACGCTACTCAGGCGCTACGAGCTAATCGTGGACGAACATTTTTGACAATTGTAGGCGTAGCTATTGGAATCGCCAGCATCACCATGGTTCTATCTCTAACTGGCGGATTTAATCACCTATTCGGCGACAATTCCAACCAATCATCCACTCCCGTCGCCATTGTTAAGTCTGGCAATCAAAAAGCCGTCCCGAATCTGCTGACCGAATCCGATAACACGACAACGGTCAACACATTGACTGAAACAGACGCCAGGGATATAGGAAAAATTGCCAATACGAAAGCCGCGCCAATTGCTTTCCTGCACGCCGAGCTGCGCGCCCGCGAAGGTAAAGTCGATATCCAAAACGCCGCATTAATCGGCAGTACGGAATCGCTAAAAGACGTCGCTAATTTGCAAATTGCTACTGGACAGTTTATCAACGACATCGGCGGAGTTGTCGTCGGTCAGCAATTGTCGGTCGATTTGTTCGGCACCGAAAAATCTATCGGAAACGTTATTTACATCCGAAATCAACCATTGACCGTTGTCGGCGTATTGAAGAATATTGAAAATCCAGCCAGTTATTTGGACGTGAATTTTAATAACGCCGCCATTATTCCATTGTCCGTGATTAAAAAATTCACTCAGGGAACGCCGCAGATTCAGCAAATCATCGTGACCACCAAAGATCATAAAAATCTCAATTCAGTCATAAAATCGGCTGACGATATTTTGAAGAAGAATCATGATAGCGATAAGAATTATCGAATCGTTTCTGGCGAAGAGATAAACGAAAAGAAATCTAATGTCGCGAGGTTTCTCTCGATAATCTTAACTGTCATCGGCATTATTTCTCTGTTAATCGGTGGAATAGGCGTTATGAACGTGATGCTTGTCAATGTTGCCGAGCGTCAGCGTGAAGTCGGCGTCAGACGAGCCGTCGGCGCCACGGGCTGGGATATCATCAATCAATTCTTAATCGAGGCAGCGATCATCGGATTCCTCGGCGGAATATTGGGCTACGGGTTAGGCTTGGCGGGAGCTTATATTGCCAGCTTATACTTGCCGCTCACGCCTTATATTTATTGGCAAACAGCCGTCTTATCAATTGGACTATCAATAGTCATCGGCGTAATTTCTGGCGTATATCCAGCAGCCCGCGCCACCAGACGCGACCCAATCGAATCTCTACGATATTAAATTAACTAAGTTCCGCTTTCAATTTTTCAATCAACTGAACTGGACCAGGATTAACTCCATTAAGAATGGCTGTGTAAATACTAGCCGCGTCAGCCAGTACCAAACCCCACAGTAATTGCTCCATAAGCGTCTTCCCTCGAAGCTCCAGCACGTGCGCCTTTGGTCGCTTACCACTCAACAAACGATCACTAAGCTCCATTCGCTCGCGGATTCTGTCCCGCTCCAAATTGCTACGAATATCAAAAACCGTAAACGGCTTTTCTACTGGATGGGACGACCATCCAATAAATTCATTGTGATTAAATTCTGGATATTGATTCGAAAACGCCAAATTCTTCGCCGATTCATTCCAACTAATCTTCCACTTATACGCCAGCGGCCAAGTCAATTCACCGCCAAAAACAACCAGCGTCTTGCCAATTGTTAATTTCGCAATCTGCTTCGCCAAATTATCAGCTTCTGGCGTTTTGGCTGTCCAATTAGATATCTCGCCCGCCAACCAATCAGCACTATTTTTTACCTGATCATATAAATCATTATCAATCACCCAAAAATGTTGCAATAATTTCAACAATCCTCGCAGATGATAAACCGTCGACATTCGTGGCTGCGCGCCAGCTGGAACTTGAGCATAAGTAACATCGTCATTCTTCGCTCGCTCAATCAACGCTCCGCCAGTCGACATAGCCGCCAAACATGCCTTCTTCTCCAATGCTTGCTGATAACAACTCAAAGTCTCCTCGGTATTGCCCGAATGACTAACCGCAATAACCAACGTTTCCTCGCTCACGAACCCCGGCAAATCATAGCCCTTCACCACTTCAAGTGGAATATGCAACCAGCCCGCGGTCAAAACTCGAACCATATCAGCCGCTAAAGCCGAACCGCCCATTCCCGCGATCACGATATTCTTAAAATCTCGGCGCTGATTCGCACCTTCGTGAATCGACACTTCATATCGAGCTTGTTCTGGAATATTCAAAACGCCGCTTAAAACGTCGCCTGGATCGTATTGTTTTATCACATTCATATCATCTAACATCTTGCGCTCCTTGATTAACTCATGTTATAGTGTAACATATATAAGCTTAAACAATTTAATATATAAGGTGGGTTATAATGGATTCTCAAGCTAATCAATCATTCAGTGACGACCAAGAACTGGCTAAGGTATTAGCTGGCGTGTCACAAGGTACAGACAATAATTTACAATTCGAAGAGACAAATACTACAGCTTCACCTGTAATTAATCCTGCAACCATCTCACCGGATCCTGTCGCTACGGATTCAGACGACAGTCAGAAGTCTGTCGAAGCTACAGTAGAATCTACTGCTCCAGAGCCAGTTGTGCCAACTCCAACAGTCAGCGCACCAGCTCCAGCTACGGCCGCAGATCCTGCGCTTGATACGATTAAGCAAACTGCCTTGAACGAGCTGCGTCCATTAGTCGACAAACTGGACGTTTCTCCAGAAGAAAAGTTTGACACTTACCTGTTGCTTCTTCGTTCTACGGACGATAAAACTCTGATCGCACCAGCACACGACGCTGCCATAGCTATTGTTGACGAAGCTCGCCGCGCTCAGGCTTTACTGGATATCATTAAAGAAATCGACTATTTCTCAAATCCTCGTTAAGAGCCATTTCTCCAAAATAAAAACCCGCCATTTTCGGCGGGATTTTTATTGCTCGGGGCAGATTTACATCATGCCCATTCCTGGCATACCGCCAGGAGCAGCTGCAACTTCAGCCTCTGGAATGTCAACCACCAAAGCGCCCATAGTTGACGCAGTTGACGCAATTGACACTGCATTTTGAACAGCTTCTTTAGTCACGCGAGCTGGATCAATAACACCAGCCTTCTTTACGTCAATCAGACCATCTTCTGGCTTCATAACGTTAACGCCGAATCCAGGTTTGCCAGATTCAACTTGAGCAAGCAGCGCGTCGGCATTCAACCCAGCATTTTTCATAATCTGCAAGAATGGTTGCTTCAAAGCGTCTTTCAAGATCTGTCGACCAACCGACAAACTATCTGCGCCGCTAACTTTTAGATTGCCAGCCAAATTGACCAAAGTTACGCCACCACCAGCGACAATTCCCTCAGCCAAAGCCGCTTTAGTAGCCGCCACTGCATCATCAACGCGGAATTTCTTCTCGTCAATCTCCGTCTCAGTCGCACCACCGACTTTAATAACCGCAACTTTGCCAGATAGCGCTGCGGCACGCTTGTCGAATTGCTCTTTCTCATACTCACTAGAAGCATTTTCTGAAAGCGATTTAATCTCAGCAATTCGCTCCTTCACACCTGAAGGCTTGCCCGCGCCTTCGATAATTGTTGTTTCATCTTTACCAACAATCACCTTGCGTGCCGAACCCAAAACTTCCAAGCCAGCGTTTTCGAATGTCAATCCGTGATCTTCAGAAATCACAGTCGCGCCAGTTAGCACAGCGATATCACGAAGTACATCTTTACGACGATCACCGAAACTTGGCGCCTTAACGGCTACGGTGTTGAATACGCCCTTCAGCTTGTTCAAGACCAAAATACTCAATGCCTCGCCTTCAACTTCGTCAGCAATCAAAACCACGTCTTTCTTGCCGCTTTGTGCCAATTTTTCCAACATTGGCAAGAATTCTTGCACGCTAGAAATCTTCTTGTCGGTGATTAGAATTGCTGGCTTTTCGTACACAGCTTCCTGACGACCTGCGTCAGTAACAAAGAACGGACTCACCCAACCCTTGTCCAAGCTAAAACCTTCAACAACTTCAGCTTCTAACTCCAAACCTTGACCGGCCTCAACAGTAACCACGCCATCTTTGCCAACTTTCTCAATCACGCCAGCGATCAATTTACCGATTTCCGCATCTCCCGCCGAAATCGTAGCGACTTCAGCCACGCGGTCAGACTTGCCTTCAATCGGCTCAGCCAATTTGTTCAATTCTTTAACAATTTCCGCGCCAGCTTGCTCGATGCCTTTCCTAAGTTCCATCGGATTATGTCCAGCCGCAATCAATCGATTCGCCTCTTTCAAAATTGAGTACGTCAACACCGTTACAGTCGTTGTGCCGTCGCCTGCTTGCTTGTTCAAGTTCTTAGCGGCCTGCTTGATTAAATCGGCACCGACTTTATAGCCCAGCGTTTCGTCATCGTTTTCTGGCAATTCAATTCCTTCAGCCACAGTTACACCGTCATGAGTAACAGTTGGACCGCCAAAACCCTTCGCGATCACAACATTGCGACCCTTTGGACCGTAAGTTACCTTAACTGCGTCGTATAGCGATTTAGCCCCGCCAAGCACGCGATTTCGCGCATCATCATCATAAAAAACTTTTTTTGCCATAATTAAACTCCCCTTTTTATCCAACAACCGTTGCTAAAATATCTTCTTCGCGAACAACCAAATATTCCGTGCCGTCAATTTTCAAATCCGTAGTCGAATATTCCTTATAGACAATTCGATCACCGACTTTGACGTTCTTCACATCGCCGCCAACTGCTTTAACTTCCGCAACTACTGGTTTTTCTTTAGCGTTATCAGGCAAGTAAATTCCGCTCGCTGTCTGAGTCTTTGCTTCTTCGCGCACCGCTACAACACGGTCGCCAAGAGGCTTAATAGGTGTACTCACGTTATCCTCCATTTCGTTAACAACGTATCTATTGTAACGCACCAATTTAGCACTCGTCAAGTGTGAGTGCTAATTATCTCCTACGTCTCGACCTTCTAGATTTTTATGGCAGTCGTAGTAATATTTATATAGAAGTAGGTAGCGCCACCCGTATTGGATGGGAAAGCGGACCTACTTCTTTTTATGACGACCGACTTCTTTCCTAACTATTTCTTCAAGTTCTGTCTCATAAAATGAACGCGCTTTTTTAACAGCTTTATTGCTCGGCATTAAATTATCTTCATAAAAACCAAAGTCACCCCGTCTATGATCGAAACCAGACCAAATAGCGTGACGCCCCTTATCACGGTCACTATTATTAGCATTCCGCGCAGAATCTGGCGTTGATTTTATATCAAGACCAATTATATACTCGTTACCATACTTAACGATAAGGTCTATTCCAGAGAGATCGTCGTCAACGCTAGCCATATAGACAGCTCGTACTCCCCTAGTTTTTCTTAGAGCTATTTCAGCGGCGATTTCATGACGCATACCATTGATCACATGAGCTAAGAATTTATATGCATTTTCAATTTCCTCATCGCTATAACCAAGACACTCCATAGCGCCTTGAACATCCGATATAAGCTCTGATTTGCGAGCATATTGCCCCTTGCTAATTATGTCTCGTACAACCCTATTAAAAGTCACGGCTGTTTCTTTGTTTTTCTTCTTATTCTCGGGTATATAAAACGCCCCTTCTCTATAAGACTCAAGTTTTTCTTCCGCTCGAATCCAATATGGCATAACTCGTATTAATTCCAGTATTCTATCTTCATGTGTTTTACACGTGTCTATTCTCACTCTTAAGACATCATCCGCCACGCCCGACGCGACATATCTATCCACTAATCGATATGAACTTTCTAGATTAAACTCTCTAGTTGCGGCTCGCCCTATTCCTACTACAATTTTACGTTGTCTTTCTTCGTATTCGGAAGATTTAGTAATCTCCCAAGCAATCTCAGCTACTCCTAATCCTCTAGTAATATCCATACAATGGTTGCTATAATACAATAAAATCAATAAAAAGGCAACCTCACACCATTCTCCCTACTATTCCTCAATCTGTTATAATAACTCCATGCAATTATTCAAACATCTCTTAGAAACAATTCTCGGCTCTTACGTAAAAAAATATCTTAAATCTCATCCTGACACCAAATTAATTGCCGTAGTTGGCAGCGTTGGTAAAACTAGCGTAAAATCAGCAACCGCCACTGTTCTATCAGAAAAATTCACCGTGCGCCATAGTCGTGGCAATTTGAACACAACCTTAAGTGCGCCGCTGGAAATCTTAGGTGTAGACGGACCAAAAAACGCCAAATCTCCTCTGGCTTGGCTAAAAGTTTTCTCCGCAGCACACGCCAGCATAAAAAACCCCGAATCGCCAGATGTAATTATTCAAGAATGCGGTATTGATTGCCCTGGTGAAATGGCTACTTTTATGCGCTATATTCAGCCCGACATTGCCGTAATTACCTCTGTTGCACCTGAACATATGGAGTTTTTCAAAAATATGGATACGGTAGCTCATGAGGAATTGTCCATTAGCCAAGTCGCTAAAAAAACCATCTTCAACCTTCACGATATTGATGAAAAATATCATAATCTCAT
>ERZ772955.919-NODE-919-length-20718-cov-4.270000_pt1 | contig 20718 bp, 19 predicted proteins | sample MGYA00511133_ERZ772955 | MGnify/ENA primary metagenome ERZ772955 (study PRJEB29015, sample SAMEA2737914) | human oral metagenome | biome: human oral; feature: human-associated habitat; material: dental | place: China | collected 2149 ... | reverse complement strand
TGTTTAATTCGGCGGCAAAGTTATAAACTTTTGGCGAGAGTGGCAAACAATGCGACCGAAAAATCGATTTATCCATTCTTCTTGTAACTCATCACTGCCCAAAAACCCATGAGACTATCGATGACCGTCAGGGCCACCACTTGATGGAAAATGCTGCCGAAATTGCCGCCACGAACGAACACCGTGCGCATGGCATCGATGAAATAGCTCATGGGGTTGACGTAGGTGGTGAGATAGGCTGCGGCGGGCATGGAGCGCGTGGGCGTGAAAAGACCCGAAAGGAGCAGAATGTTCATCACGAAAAACCACATCACAAAGATGGCTTGCTGCATGGTGTCGCTGCGGTTGGAGATGACCAAACCCAACGACGAGAAGAAGAATGCCAGCAACATCACCAACAGATAGACCCACGCAATGTTGCCCACGGGCACGATGCCATAGAGCAACCACGCCACCAGCAGGCACATCGTGGTGGCTAAAAGGGCGATGAGCCAATAGGGAATGAGCTTGGAAAGGATGAAACTGCGGCGGCTCACGGGCGTGACATTCATCTGTTCGATGGTGCCTTTCTCCTTCTCGGCTACGATGTTGAGCGTGGGAAGGTAGCCCGTCATCAGCATCATCACAATGCCAAACAGCGCCGGAATCATGAATAGTTTGAAGTTTTGCGACCTATTATATAAGGTGTAGCTGTGGAACTGTTCCCGGATGGCCTGCGCCTCGGGCACCACTGCCTGCACAATGACTTGCGAAAGATAGAGGCTTCCGATGGCGCCTTTCGTGCCATTCACCGCATTTGCAGCCACCAGCACGTGGGGTGTGTGCCCTTGTTGCAGGTCTTTGGCAAACCCTTGCGGAATAACCACCACACCATCTACGCGCGATTGCTCCACATTCCGCAACGCAACGTCGTAAGAGGGTGCCTCGCCCATGAACCGAAAGTAGCGGTTGGCTGCAATGGTGTGCACCAACTGCTGCGAGCGTGCGGAGTGATCGTTGTCGACAACGGTCACAGCAATGTTCTTCACCTCCATGTTCATCACCCACGGCATCACGCACATCAGCATGATGGGATAGGTCAAAATCAACCGCGGCAAAAACGAATTGCGCCTGATTTGCAACCACTCTTTCTGTAACAGATATTTTAATACCATCATCTTTCTATTCTAATCGTATTTTAAACAACCGCAACGACAACGTCAGCAACACCACCAACATGCCGAGCAGCACCATCATCTCGCCCACCACTTGGCCTACACCGACGCCCATAATCATCAGTTTGCGCATGCCGCTGATGTAATAACGTGTGGGGATGATAGTCGAAATCCACTGCAACACCTCGGGCATCGACTCCAAAGGATAGATCATGCCCGACAACATCACGATGGGCATGAGCAGCAACATAGCCGAAATCAGCAGCGCCGCCAACTGTGTTTGGGCCACGTTGGATATCAACAGTCCCAACGACAGCGCCAAAAGGATGTAGAGGGTGGACAACACAATGATCCAAAACAGCGAACCCACCACCGGAACGCCCAACACAAAGGCGGCTATCACCAGGATCAGCGCGAGGATGCCAAATGCAATCACCAAATAAGGCACCAGCTTTGCGGCAATCATCAGCAGCGGACGCGTGGGCGAAACGAGCAACACCTCCATCGTGCCTTGCTCTTTTTCGCGCACAATCGAAATGGAAGTCATCATCGCACACACCAACATCAACAGCATGCCCATGATGGCCGGCACAAAGTTATAGGCCGATTTCAGCTGCGGGTTATACAGCATCTTGGTAGAAACCAGCCCATCGCCCGCATGCATCACCACGGCTTGCGCATAGCTTTGCCATTGTTGTGCCATGTTAGGGTCGGTACCGTCTACCAAGAACTGCATGCTTGGCACGCCCCCCGCGTTGCTTTCGCTAAAGATAATGGCCATGTCGGCTTGCTGATGGCGAATGGTTCGCTCGGCCTCGGCAGGCGTATGCACCATGCCCACCAATGTGAAATAGCTTGAAGCTGCCAGCCTGTCCACCGCCTGTTGCGCCCCATCGCTCCATGGACTGAGCACCACCACCGTGCGAACATTCTTCACATCGGTGCTGATGGCATAGCCAAAGAGCAGCATCATGGCCAAAGGCATGCCGAAAAGCATGAGCATCGTGCGTTTGTCCCGCAAGATGTGGTGCGCCTCTTTCAATATAAATGCATAGAATTGTTTCATTTTCTCAATGTTCTGAACGTTGGGCTTGTCGCGCCAAATAGGTAAACACATGGTCCATGTCGGGCTGCCCGAGCGTGTATTTCAGCGCTTGTGGCGTGCCCATCGCTTTGATTTTTCCATCGACCATGATGGAAATGCGGTCGCAATATTCCGCTTCATCCATGTAGTGTGTCGTCACAAACACCGTGATGCCGCGGGCTGCTGCCGCATAAATCAGCTCCCAAAACTGTCGCCTTGTGGCCGGGTCGACGCCACCTGTCGGCTCGTCTAAGAACACAATCCCTGGGTCATGCAGAATGCTTACCGAGAAAGCTAACTTCTGCTTCCAACCTAAAGGCAGGCTCGCCACCAAGCTGTTGCGATGCGATGTAAACTGCAACTGTTCGAGCAGCTGCGTCGTTTTGCGCTTGATATCGGCATCTTTCATGCCATAAATGCCGCCGAAGAGCCGGATGTTTTCGGCCACGGTGAGGTCGTCATACAGCGAGAACCGCTGACTCATATAACCAATGTGCCGCTTGATTTGCTCGTGCTCGGTGCGAATATCAAAACCCACCACGTGGCCTTCGCCGCTCGTAGGTTGCGACAAACCAGCCAACATGCGCATGGCAGTGGTCTTTCCGGCGCCGTTAGCCCCTAAGAATCCAAAGATTTCGCCGCGCCGAACGCTGAAACTAATGCCATCGACGGCATGGAAACCGCCAAAACTTTTCACCAAATTCTTCACCTCAATCACAGCCTGTGTGCCAACACCTTCCTGCCCTGTATCACCCAAAGGGTGTGACTTTTTGATGGGGGCCGGATTGAAAACCGCACGGAACTGCGTCAAAATCTCCTCGGGTGTGCCAATGCCTTTCACCTCGCCTTGCGACAAGAAAGCCACGCGATCGCAACATCTCACCTCGTCTAAATAGGGCGTAGAGGCCACGATCGTGATGCCATTTTGCTTCAAACAGCCCAACATCTCCCACAGTTCTTTGCGGCTCACAGGGTCAACGCCCGTGGTGGGCTCGTCGAGAAAGAGCACCGTCGGCCGATGGATGAGCGCGCAACACAGTGCCAACTTCTGCTTCATGCCGCCCGAAAGTGCCCCCGCTTTGCGCCGCCGAAAGGGTTCAATTTGCGTGTAAATGCTTGCTATCGTAGCATAATTCTCCTCAACGGTCGTACCGAAAAGGGTGGCAAAAAAGTGCAGATTTTCTTCAACGGTGAGGTCTTGGTAGAGCGAAAACCTGCCGGGCATATACCCCACCCGACGGCGAACATCCTGCATTTGCGTCACCACATCGAAACCATCCACGCGCAATGTCCCGGCATCGGGCACCAATAGCGAGCACAACAAGCGATACATCGTGGTCTTGCCCGCGCCATCCGGCCCTATCAATCCAAACACTTCGCCGGGCTTTACGTCAAAACTCACGCTGTGCAAAGCCTGCACATTGCCATAACTTTTCGTCACCCGACACACCTCTATGGCTTTCATCATCAGTCGTTGAATTTCACTTCGCCATACATTCCAATCTTTGCATAGCCGTCATTCTTAAACTTAATCTTCACCGCATACACCAAATCGGCACGCTCATCGTCGGTTAAAATGGTCTTAGGCGTGAACTCGGCGCGGCTCGAAATCCATGCCACGACCCCGCGATAGGTGCGTTTCTGCTTACCTTCTCCATAGTCGGCCATCACCGTTACGGTCTGCCCCACCCGGCAATGTTTCAGCTGCAACGAGGTAACATAGGCGCGAAGATACATCTCATCCACATTGGCGAGCTTCAACAGTGGGCGTCCCGGCGTGACAAACTCGCCCGCTTCGGCATATTTTTCGAGCACAGTGCCGGCACGAGGAGCCACAATCTGCGCATTATTGATTTGGTCGGCCAGCTGTCTTTGCTGCGCTTCCACCCCTTGTCGCTGCGCTTCAATGCCGCGTGCCTGTGCTTTCAGGGCGGCATTGTTGCTGCGAATTTGCTCGCGGGTGGCTTCTAATTGCCGCTGAAGCACCCTCACCTGGTTGCTGATGTCGTCCAATTGCTTGCGCGGCACGGCCCCATCTTTCACCAATTCGGCAAAGCGTTGCTGCTCTCTTTGGGCGTTGGCCACCTGCTGTTCGAGCGAAGCCACCTGCTTTTGCAAGTTCAGTTGCTTGGCATCGGTAGCCGTTTCCGTGGCCGACAGCTGTTGCTTCATGGCCACCAACTCCTCGCTTTTCTGCTGCAACTGGTAGGCATCAATCTCACCCAACACCGCGTTGGCCTTCACATTGTCACCTTCTGAAACCGTAAAACTTTTCAATTTGCCCGCCAACTGTGCCGACACCGTCACCTCGGTGGCTTCAAATGTGCCCGTTGCATCAAAGTCTTGCGCTCGGTCTCCACAAGCCATCAGACTCAACACCAACGGGATTGCTACGATGATTTTTCTCATATTTCTTGTTTTTTATAATCCATTTACTGTGTATTTCAAATCACTTTGTGCCTTGAGCAGGTCGATTTCGTGAATCGATTGCTGCGTCTTGGCCGCATTCTCCTGGTTGATTTCCTGCACCAATCGGTTGCTGTCAATCAACCCATGTGCCAATTTCGACTCCGCTGCCTTGCGTACTCGCGTGCGCAACGCAATGATTTCGTCGTCGTTTTTCATCAACTTTTCATAACGTTGAATGGCCTCTTGCTGTTGCAGTTGCTCCAAACGGTTGTTGAAAAGAAACGCATTGCGCAGGTTTTCGGTCTGTGCACGTTGCAGCTTCAACTTGTTTTGGTCATTCTTATGCGTGTAGAGCGCACCCACATTCCACGTGAATTTTACACCCGCCAGCGCATTCCAACTGCCTTTTCGCCCCATCATATCTTCGAAAAGATTAAGCCCCGGATAACCATAATAGCCTTGTGCAAACAGCCCTATGCGCGGCATTAGCCCGGCATGGAGTGCCTTTTCTTGCGTCTCGGCCAACTGAATTTGGGCTGCAAAAAGCTGCATCTCGGGACGATGGTTTTGCCCTTCCACCGTTTTTTCCATCACAGGCTTTTCGGGATGGCGCACGACTATACCGCAAAAAGTGCTCAACAGCTGCTGCATCAAGTGGGCCTGCGACTGTAATTGCTCGCCCGTCTGCACGGCATTCAGCCGTTCGGCTTTCACATTTTCTAAGTCGCTGACGGCCGCAATGCCATTTTTCACCATCGCAGCCAACTGGTTTTCGCTCAACTGCAACAGGTTTTGCACATCGCGATTGAGACGCATCTGCTCGTGAAGCAGCAGCCAACCGAAATATAACTCGTTCACCCGCTGCCGCACAGCATACAGGTTCACCTCGTTTTGTGCCGCCTCAACGACACCTTGTTGGCGCACCATGCGACTCTGTTCGCGCATCAGCCCCCCGTCATACAGCGTTTGTTGCACATCCACGCCCACACGATATTGCGTTTTACCGAGTCCTTTCATCTCAATACCCATGCTGCGATAAACCGTTTTAATGCGCTCGGGCCATGACGTTACCGCACTTTGTGTCGTGCCTTGTGCCGACACTTGCACTTGCGGAAGCCAACCTTTTTGAATGTTCCGAACCGTTAAATCGGTGGTTTTGGCAATCAAATCATATTGCTTAATGAGCGGATAATTCTGCCGGGCAGCCTGCTGACAAGTCTCCAACGATTGTGCCTGCCCCATCAAAGACACGCCCCACGCAGCCATTATCAATAGTTCCTTTTTCATCTTGTTTATTCTTTTTTTATTCATTATCCATCGGCAAAAAGCCCATTTTCATCCTTTTCACGACGCAAAGATAAAACATTCCCTCCCTGTTTTACTTATCAAATCCACCTAAAAAATTGCCCATTTGTAACACTCTTCGCCCAAAGTGTGCAGTTTTCTCCATAAGAAATCGTAATTTTACAAGCCAATCATACAAAAAGGAAAGTAGCAATGACAACCAAACCCGTACATCCACTCTCGCTCACCGATGTCGACTTTCAGGAATTTGTCAACCAATCGGTGCAGTTTTTCACCCACGACGACTTCGTGATGATTATGGATGTGCACTTCTATCGGCAACCTTTCTTAAAGCCCAATGAAGTCTATCGCATCACAGAATCACGTCTCATTCTTTTGCTCGAAGGGCATGCACAAGCCAGCATCAATCTGCAAGACTATGCCGTTAGCCAAGGTTCGCTCGTGTTGTTAGCACCCGATGCCATCGTAGAACTCAAAGAAGTGTCCGACAATGTGCGCGTGATAGCCATGGTATTGGGTGAAGAGGTGAAAGTGAAGCAAGATGTCATACTGCACAATTCACCCACAGAATTTGAGCATTTCCTGCGCCTGTCCTACCTCGTGTGGGACATGGCACACTGCCAACCCTATCGCCATGAAACGGTTTATCATCTGCTGCATGCCATCGTAGCCAATGCCTTGCAGCTCGACAAGCAACAAAAGCAGTCGGAAGCGCAATCGCAACCCGCACGACTGCAGGCGCTGTTTCAAGAATTCAGACGCTTGGTGGCGCAACATGCCACACAACATCGCACCGTCAACTTCTATGCACAGGCGCTGCATATCACGCCCCATTATCTCTCAGCCGTCATCAAAAAGGCGAGCAACCAGAGCGTAATGCAGTGGGTGCACCGCGCCCTTGTCCAAGAAGCCAAACTGCTTTTGCAGGCCAACGAGCTGATGCTGTTTGAAATTGCCTACCGCCTGAACTTCCCGAGTGCATCGGCTTTCACCAAATTCTTTAAGCGCGAAACGGGAATCACCCCCACACAGTATCAAGAACAAACCGCGAAAGGCCGTTGATACCAGCACCTATACACCCGATTTGCACCCACAAACAGGAGCATCACAACAAAGGGTGGCACCCACCCCACGATGAATGCCACCCACTTTAAATTTCGTTTTACTTACGATTGACCAAAAACAACAAATCTAATTGTACCAAACGTCCGTATCAATGATATGAACCTCGGTCTCTTCTAACTCTTCTTCCCTGCGCAAGTCTTGATAGACTTCAGGCAGTAGCGACTTCTTCGTTTTCATGACCGTCACAGTTTTAACTGTTAATATATAAGCTATCGGTGACAAAAGTATAGAAAAAAATGCTACTTGTCAATACCTAAATGTAGGTATTTTATATTTTTAACGTTCATTTTATGCTAAAAAACATGTTTTTTCTTATGATTTATCAGAAATGTCCCTATGTTTACAACGCCGCAACTCACCCATTCGTCTCAAACAGCCAACACATCTTAACACGCTCTTAGCTTTACGCCGTCTCGTAACCCATCAGTTCTCCCCGCCCAAAGTGGCCCATTTTGTACCGAAAAAGATAAGTAATTATGCTACAAAATGCACCCTATTACCCCACAAAATGGTACACTTTACAACACCTCCTTAAAACAAGCACCTATTGTTGCGGTGTTGTTTGATAAATCAACACATCGAAATCGGCAGCGAGCGCATAGATTTTTTCCATCAAATCGGCCACCTGATGCTCATAAGCCACCCACTCTTTATCCGACAGAAAGAAATAAAATTCAAGCGGAAGGCCGGTACTCGTCGCCTCTAACTGGCGCACAAGACAGCTCAAATGGTGATTCACACGGGCATCCTGTGCCAACATCCGCTCCACATACCGGCGATAAAGTGCCATGTTCACCTGCTCACCTTGCAACTCGTTTGCCGTGAAATAGCCCTTTCCTACCAACTGCTTTTTCAAATCGTCTGTCGCCAACTTGATGTGCCGGAAATCGTAAAACACCTTACGTTTCACACGTCTTCCATCGCTCTTTTGCATGCCCATCCAGTTTTGAAACGAGTCAGAAACCAAGGTTTGTGGTGTAACCGTGACGATGGTGTGGTCGAAATTGCGCACCTTTACCGTGGTCAACGTGATCTCTTCCACCACACCATCGACGGCCGAATTGGGCACAGTGATCCAATCTCCTTTGCGCACCATGTTGTTACTCGTCAACTGAATGCCGGCCACCAAACCCGAAATGGTGTCTTTGAACACCAACATCAACACGGCAGAGGTGGCACCTAAGCCCGCAATGAGCGTCATGGGGCTGCGTCCTATGAGGAGGGCTATGGCCACAATGGCACCCAAAAAGAAGATGACAATCTTCAAAACTCCCCGAAAAGACTTGAAATATTGCTGCGTAGCGGTGAGGTTCTGCCCCTCATTCCCTTCAAAACTGTTCAACAGTGCCACGGCGGCCAAGGTCGCCATCACCGTGATATAAACGGCCGTGGCACGCGACAACGACAAACGAACCCAAGGATATTGATAGAAAACCAATGGCATGAGTGCCCGCACAACAATGGCCGGAATGATGCGACTCACCGACAAAAGCAACAGCGGATTCCACTGTGTGCCCTTCTTCATCACGATTTTTGTGAGAAACAGGATGAGCTGTCGCCCTATCACAAAACTCAAATAGGCGACAATGACCACAACAAGTGCCAAAACAATATGGCGCACAATGGGCACCGAGATGCCACTGATGCCACAAGCCACGATAAGCCGTTCAACAAACAAACGAATGGTTTCCATTTCTGCTATCTATATAAATAGGTGGCAAAGATAAAAGAAAATAGAGAAAAAAGCGATAGGATGAGGTTTAATTTATGTTTTTGACTATCTTTGCGAACAACCAAAATGAGGAGAAGATGAAAGAGAATGGACACAAAAAGCCACAAAGGGCAGTCATCATGGGCGCCAGTAGTGGCATCGGTTACGCCCTTGCCCAACGGTTGATTGCACATGGTTGGACGGTGGGATTGGCTGCACGTCGCACCCAACCGCTACAACAGCTGCAGCAACAAGCACCCGAACGCTGTTTTTATGCCCCCATCGACGTGACCGATGCGCACGCTGAAGCGCAACTCTTGGCACTCTTTCAGCAAATGGGCGGTGTGGATGTATATGTGCATGCGGCTGGCATTGGCTGGCAAAATCCGGCGCTTGTAGCCGAGAAAGAGCTCAAGACTGCCGAAACCAACGCCGTTGGCTTCATCAGAATGGTGGGAACGGCCTATCGCTATTTCGCCAAACAGCACAAAGGACACATCATTTGCATCAGTTCTATTGCAGGGACAAAGGGGTTAGGTCCGGCACCTGCCTACAGCGCAACAAAGGCTTTACAAAACACTTACCTGCAAGCGTTGGAACAATTAGCCTACCAACAACGACTCAACCTCAGGTTTACCGACATTCGTCCGGGCTTTGTCGATACGCCTTTACTCACAGGAACGACGCAGTTCCCCATGTTGATGCCGGTGGAACGCGTAGCCCAAAGCATTGAAAAGGCCATCAGACGGCAACGACATGTGTGCATCATCGACTGGCGATGGCGCGTGGTTACAGGCCTTTGGAGACTGATTCCCAATGGGTTATGGCGCTATGTGGGGCGCATGATACACTGAAAAATTTGGTCTTTTAAGATATAATGTGTATCTTTGCACCGCTAAAGCACGCTAAGACAACACTTTTTTAGGGTGCACAGCAGCGCAAATTCAAGCAGAGAACTTGCGTCCACAGAATTATTAATCAGACAAAAGGCCTGTGAATAATAAACAACTGCTCATCGCTTTCTTTTTCATGTTGATAGCCATCACGGCGCATGCACAACAAAAAGGAAAAGCAACATTTTACTCAAAGCGCGCCACCGGCGCACGAACAGCAAGCGGAGAACGACTGCATCACGACAGTTTGACCTGCGCACATCGCACCTATCCGTTTGGAACCCTACTCAAAGTGACCAATTTAAACAATGGTAAAACGGTGGTAGTGCGCGTCACCGACCGCGGACCTTTCGCTAAAGGGCGCATCATCGACCTCTCTTATGCCGCCGCAAAGCAACTCGATATGCTCTTTGCCGGCGTGGCAACAGTGACCGTTGAACGCTATAACCGCGGTGTTCCCTATGACGATGAACCCGCGATTGAATTGCCCGAACTCGATTTAGAGATGGCAACGCAGGGCTATAGCATGGTGGATGACTGGCGGGGACGCGACAACATGGTGGATGACAAAATTGAAAACGATGGCCAGAAGATTGCGAACAATCGTAAAAAACAACAGGGAAAAGCAGCTATCATCGCCCCCAATGAGACCAAAAAGCCAGCAAAGACGCCGAGCAAAAAGGACAAAGAGAACAAATGGAACAAGGTGTTTGAACGCATCAAAAAGATTTTCTAACCCACCAATCCTCCCATAAACCCCACTACAAGCAGACGAAATAGCATCAAAAGTAGCAGTGTTCATTTCGCATAAAAATACATTTTTGCGATTTGAAGCAACTTTTTTGCTAAAAAATGCCGTTGGGATGCTTTTTGTTTGGCGTTTTCATAAGTTATGTATACTTTTGCAATCGGTTACTGAATAAATATACATCACAATGAAAGAGAAAAACGAACGCTTGGCAACCTTAAAGATGCTCATCTCAAGTCATGAGCTAAGTAGCCAGCATGAAGTGCTGCAAGCCCTACGGAAAGAAGGCTACAATGTGACACAAGCCACACTAAGCCGCGATTTTAAACAACTGAAAGTGGCCAAAGCGGCCAGCATGAATGGCGAATATGTGTATGTATTGCCGAATGAAACGATGTACAGACGCGTGCACAAACCACTCTCTGCACGCGAAATGCTGCATACACCGGGATTTATTTCGATTCATTTTTCGGGTAATATGGGTGTCATCAAGACGCGTCCCGGCTATGCAAGTAGCTTGGCTTATAACATTGATAATGCCGATTTCCCCGAGATTTTAGGAACCATAGCGGGTGACGATACGATTTTCATTGTGATTGATGAAAAAAGCAACCCCGAAGAATTGGAAGTCAATTTGAATGACATTCTGAACTTTATGTAATGATGCTTCATACACAAAAAATCATCTGATAACGCAAAAAACACCTCTTGCCGGCAACTTTTTGAAGGTTTGCTGCGTCAAACGCATAAACAAAGGGCACAAAGGCTCATCACAAACGGTAGCATTTGCTATCCATGCGTTGGGCATGGCCATAAAAATGAAATGAAAATGGAGAACAGAAGAAAACTTTATCGCACATCAACCGACAAATGGTTGGGTGGCGTTTTAGGAGGTATCGCGGCCTACTTGGACTGGGATCCGGCCTTACTACGCATAGGTTATTTATTCTTAACGCTATGCAGTGCGGCCTTTCCTGGGATAATGGCCTATATCATTTTGTGGATTTGCATGCCTCGCGAAGACGCAACCGGCAGTTAGGCAAAGGCGAAAGAACAAAGCATGTTATATTTTAAGTACGGAAAAACCTGATGGACATCAAAGATTGTCATTGGGTTTTTCTTTTTTATAGGGGACATCGCCCTCTTTCTTCCATCTCAAAAAGATTATCTTTGCCTTATTCTAAACGGGAACAGGCGCAGGATAAAGAAGTTAATGACCTGCGTAATGGGCATTAACGCTCCCTTGTTATCGCCATTCGTTCTCGTTAAAAGAAATAAAAAAAGAGATGAGGCGCTATCTTTTCCGATGCGAAATGCCTAATTTTGCAAACCAATGAAGCGCATGCTATCCATCATAATGCTGCTGTTTTTCCTGATGAGTGTGTCGGGAGTAAACGTGAATATTCACTATTGCGATAGTGAATTGGTAGGCATGACCGTGAATGGCATTCATTTTAAGACCGAAGCCGGACAGAAAATGGCTGATTGTTGCAATGAGAATACAGGCTGTCCGATGTGTAAGCATGTCGCGCATCATTACCAGCTGCACCAGCAATTCATGCAAAGCAGCACGCCACAGGTGCATCCTTTGCTCCTGGCCAACGATTGGTTTCATGGCGTAACCATCAACTTTGATTACTTATTATTTAATTTTATACCTGCAGAGGAGGGCAGCAACGGCAACGCTTATGCGTATGTTAACTCCTACTTGGGCTGCCTTTACCTTCCGTATAGCGGACTTCGGGCTCCTCCTACGATGAAACGGATTTCGTTTCAACATTTATTTATGGTATAATTTGACCGAACCGAAAGTTTGATTTTCGCAAGAAAAGAGACCGACCGTACAGATACGATTGGGCGATGCTTTTCTTTTGATGAGCCTTTAGCACGGGTGAGGTCGTTAAATAACAAGTACATTCAATGCACAAAATTATTGGATACTTTCTTCACAACCGTTTAATCACGGCACTTGTGTTGATATTGATTATAATAGGTGGGCTGTCTACCGTCCCCTTTAACTGGCATAGCGGTCTCATACCACGCAATCCTGTGGCCGTAGATGCTATTCCTGATATCGGTGATAATCAACAGATTATCGCAACAGATTGGATGGGACGATCGCCTAAAGACATTCAAGAGCAAGTCACATACCCCCTAACAACGGCATTGTTAGGAATTCCCGGCGTCAAGACCATTCGGTCATCGTCGATGTTCGGCATGTCGTTTATCTATATTATCTTTAATGATGATGTCGACTTTTATTGGAGCCGGTCACGCATTTTGGAAAAACTCAACTCGCTTCCTGCCGGTTTATTGCCCGAAGGAGTGAAACCAACACTCGGGCCAGATGCCACGGCATTAGGCCAAATTTATTGGTATACGCTCGAAGGACGAAACCCCAAAACGGGGAAACCTGCCGGCGGTTGGGATCCTCAGGAATTGAGAACCATTCAAGATTACTATGTAAGATACCAATTAAGTTCGGCCGAAGGGGTCAGCGAAGTGGCCTCAGTAGGTGGTTATGTGAAAGAATATCAGGTTGATCTCAATCCCGAAGCCATGCGCGCTTACGGCCTGAATCTCGTACAAGTCATGTTGGCTGTGAAGAATTCGAATATCGATGTAGGCGCGGGAACAATGGAAGTGAACCGCGCAGAATATTTGATTCGCGGCCTCGGCTACGTCAAAAAGCTGAAAGATTTGGAAGAGGCTGCCATCACAGATCGCCATGGTGTGGCCGTGAGAGTTAAGGATGTGGCTAAGGTTTCGTTTGGACCCGGCGACAGACGTGGCGGACTTGACAAGGAAGGGCAAGAGGCTGTGGGCGGCGTTGTCGTGGCACGTAACGGCAGTAATCCCATGGAAGTCATCAACAATGTGAAAGCAAAGATTGCCGAAATGCAAGGAGGTATGCCTGAAAAAACGTTGAAAGACAGTTCTACATCACGCGTCACCGTCGTGCCTTTTTACGACCGTACCAGATTGATTAAAGAGACGATTGGCACACTCGAAAGCTCACTGATGCACGAAATCCTCATCTGTATCATTGTTGTTCTTATCCTGGTGCTCAACCTGCGCGCTTCTTTCGTGATTGCAACCATGCTGCCTTTGGCTGTATTAACCACGTTTATCGTCATGAAACTCTTAGGGATTGAGGCCAATATCGTGGCACTTAGTGGTATCGCTATAGCCATTGGTGTGATGGTTGACGTAGGGGTTGTGTTCATGGAAAATGTGGTTCGTCATCTGAGCACTGCTCCCAATGCCCGCGGTAAGCAATTAGAAGCATTGATTTTGAATGCTGTTCATGAGGTTTCGGGGGCAGTTATGACGGGCATGGGCACTACGATTATCAGCTTTCTACCCGTATTTGCCATGCAGGCACAAGAGGGAAAGATGTTTCATCCGTTAGCTTTCACAAAGACTTTTGCCCTATTATCGGCCCTGCTTTTAGGCATTTTAATCCTCCCGACATTGGCTTACTGGATTTTCTCACTAAGGATTCCAAAACGATGGGCATTGAAAGTCTTCAAAAAGCGAGTGCCCCGCACCTTCAAAATCAGGCATTGGACGGTCAGCACCAACATGCTGATTATCGCCATTGTGGTGCTTTTAGCTACCTATGAGCTTTCAAGTATGTGGCTTCCTTTAGGCCCACAGAATGGAATGTTACTCAATTTACTGTTCGTTATCGTTACTGTGGGGGCTATCCTATCTATCCTTTGGCTTCTGGTGCTCAAGTATGAGCAAATTCTTCGCTGGTGTTTAAACCACCGATGGAAGTTTATGTCTATCCCCATATTGACCCTGATTGCCGGCGGAATGATTTGGACAAAGACGGGAAGTGAGTTCATGCCCACCTTAGATGAAGGCACTTTCTTGCTCATGCCCACAAGTATGCCCCACAGTGGTGTTGAAGAAAACATACAGAATTGCAAGATTTTGGACCAGCGCATAAAAGCCATTCCCGAAGTAGAATCGGTTGTTGGCAAATGGGGACGTGTGGAAAGTGCCCTCGACCCGGCACCCATTCAAATGTATGAGATAACCATCAACTACAAACCCGAATACCAATTGGACGATGATGGCAAACGCATTCGCGACAAGAATGGCGACTATATACGTCTGTGGAGAGACGAGATTAAAAACGAAGATGACATTTGGAAAGAGATTGTTAAGGCCGCTAATCTCCCGGGATTGACAGGAAGTCCGAAACTACAACCCATTGCAACTCGGCAAGTGATGCTGTCAACGGGGATGAAAGCCCCTATGGGATTAAAGATATATGGTCCTGATTTGGCTTCGATTGAGCAGGCAGGCTTGCAAATGGAGAAGGCTTTGAAAGCAATACCCGACATCAACTCATCCTCTGTGTATTATGATCGTGCAGAAGGAGCACCTTATATTGAGATTCATCTCGACAGAGAAAAACTCGGACGTTATGGCATTCAAGTGGGGACTGTGCAAAGTGTTATCGAGACAGCTATCGGTGGAATGGCTGAAGGAAACACCGTTGAGGGGCGCGAACGATTCCCTATTCGTGTGCGTTATGCACGTGAATTGCGAGACGACCCCGATGTGTTAAACGGAATACTTGTCCCAACAGCCGACGGAACACAAATTCCTTTAGGCGAATTGGCAACCTTTCATTTCGTCAAAGGCGCGACGATGATTCAGAGTGAAAACACGTTTTTAATGGGTTATGTCACGTTTGATAAGGTGGGAAACAAGGCAGAAGTGGATGTTGTTCATGCAGCTCAAAAACACATTGACGAGCTTGTAGCTCATGGAAAGATTAAACTTTCTAAGGGTGTCACGTATAAATTTACGGGCACTTACGAGCAACAGATTCATGCTGCAGAACGCCTTCAGGTGGTCATTCCTATTGCGTTGATTCTGATTTTCTTGGTCCTTTTCTTCCAATTTAAAAGCGTCACGGCTTCAATGATACACTTCTCGGGTGTTTTTGTAGCCTTTGCGGGCGGCTTTATCCTGATTTGGCTCTACGGACAAGACTGGTTTTTAAACTTCAATATCGCGGGAGTGAATATGCGAACCCTCTTTGGTATGGGACAAATCAACCTCAGTGTTGCCGTTTGGGTAGGCTTTATCGCACTCTTTGGCGTCGCTACAGACGATGGTGTTTTGATGGGAACCTACATCCATCAGGTGTTCTTAAAACGACAACCCCATAGTCCTTTAGAGATTCGCGAGGCTGTTGTTGAAGCAGGAATGAAGCGCGTTCGCCCAGCAGCAATGACCACTGCGACAACACTCATCGCGCTATTGCCCGTGCTTTCATCCACAGGAAAGGGCTCAGATATTATGGTTCCGATGAGCATTCCTACCTTTGGCGGCATGTTAATACAGACCATGACGATGTTTGTTGTGCCGGTTTTCCAATGCTGGTGGCGTGAATCGGCCTTGAAACGTGAACAAAAGAAAAGTATGATTGCAAACAAAAATGAGCATGAAGAATAAGATTTTATATTTCCTATGCATAGGACTATTCGCCTGCTATGGCAGTGCTTATGCGACAGGAAAAGACAATAAAGAAGATAGTTTGGCCGTGTATATTGCCGAAGCAATACGCAACAATCCTGCTCTGATGAGTGAATACCAGGCCTATCAGGCGCAAATGGCCAATGCGCAAGGTGCGGGTGTCTTGAGCGATCCACAGCTAAGTGTCGGCCTTTTCCCACAAGCGATGCACCATGTCAATGGAAAACAGCTTGCAACCATAACCATTATGCAGATGTTTCCATGGTTTGGCACACTGAAAGCAGGTCGCGAACAAATGGAATATAAAGCGCAAGAGGCCTACCAGAAGTTTCGCGAAAAAAGCTTATCAACAGCTTTCGACGTTGAGAAACAATGGTATTCCATACTCGCAACGCAAGAGAAAGTGAAAGCTGTGAAACAGAAACGCGCGCTTTTAAACGATATTAAAAAGGTGGCTATCTATCTTTATAAGAACTATACTGCAGGACGTGACACGAAAATGAGCGACCAATTACGCCTTGATGCAGAAGAGGAGCGATTGAAAGAACAAACGGAAAGTTTTGAAACTCAACTGACTTTACAAAAGCAGCAGTTTAACATCACGCTGCATCGGCAGCCAAATGCAGCTTTGTCCCTACCCGATTCCATCCCATTACGACAGATGCCCACCTTTAATTGGACAGAGATTGAACGAAACAATCCCAAACTCGCACAGTATTCGGCTATCCAAAAGGCGTTTAAATCACAAGAAGAGCAGACCAGAGCAAAAGGTATGCCCATGATAGGTGTGGGACTTCAATATATGCTCAATGGGAAAGTTGACATGCCAATGATGCCCAACATGAACGGAAAAGACATGGTGATGCCCATGGTGAGCGTCACAATCCCCATTTATCGCAAAAAGATTACGTCGGCTATCCATAGTGCACAACTCATGGAACGTAGCGCAGCCTACAATTATCAAAGTCAGTTGGATGCACTTCAAAGCACATATCTCAGCATTGAACAGCGTGCTGACGATATAAAACGCAAATTGAAGCTTTATGAGAGTGAGGTGAGTTTGCTCAACAGAACGCTCGAACTGATGCAAAAAGAATATGCTACGGGGGCGACATCGCTCACCGATATTCTTCAAACGACACGCGAAAGCATCGACTACGACCTCTTAAAAGCCGAAGCCAATGCACAATATAACACCATCACGGCAGAGGCTATCCAGCTCCTTGCACGCGATGTGAAGTAAAAGAATGTATAACCAAAAGAAGCAAAAGATGATGAAAGATTTCATAAAAAAACATATCCTGCTATCGTTTGCCGTTGCGCTGATGATAGGACTCCTATTAGGGTGGCTCCTCTTCCGCACCACTCACACAACAGATGTACACCAACATTCGGAAGGAAAAACGATGTACACCTGCTCCATGCACCCACAAGTGAGACAGGATCACCCCGGGAAATGCCCCATTTGTGGGATGGATCTTATCCCTGTCAACGATGAAAAGCAAAGCACAACAACAACCGATTCCAATGCTGTTGTGATGAGTGATGAGGCCGTTGCATTGGCAAATATCGAGACAGAGGTTGTTGGCAGCGGAGCAACCAACAAAGAAGTGCGCCTATTCGGAAAGATATTGCCCGATCAGCGCTTAGAACAAACGCAGTCATCTTACGTGGAAGGACGCATCGAGAAACTATTGATCAATGCGCCGGGCGACCGTGTTAGTCGTGGACAAACATTGGCTGTGATCTATTCTCCGACGCTATACGCCATTGAACAAGAACTGATTGCAGCGATGAACTTCCCTGCATCGCCCCAAAAGAAACCGCTGATTGACGCAGCTATTGAGAAGCTTAGACTGCTGAATATCACGCAAGCACAGATCAATCAACTGATGCACACACGTAAAGCATCCCCCTACACCACGCTGAAGGCTAATACTTCGGGCACTGTGATTGAAAAGAATATCAATCCAGGCGATTATGTTAAACAAGGACAAGCGTTGCTGAAGATTGCAAATCTCGGCAAGGTTTGGGCTATGTTCCAAGCGTATGAGAGCGACTTACCATTTATTCATGTTGGTGAAAAGATTCACTTTACAGCCGAAGCGATGCCTGGAAAAGTGTTCACGGGCAGCGTAAGTTTCGTCGATCCCGTGATTGACTCTTCCAGTAGAACGGCCGGTGTGCGCGTCGAAATGAATAATGCAAGTGGATGGTTTAAACCCGAAATGACCCTGACGGGCAACATTGTGGCCAACATGAAGCAATATCATGGTGAGATTGTCGTGCCGAAGAGTGCCGTGATGTGGACAGGAAAACGAAGTATCGTCTATGTAAAAGACACGGGAGAAACGCAACCTACCTTCAGATTACGACGTGTAACGTTGGGTCCTTCGCTATCCAATGGCTATGTCATCACGGATGGTTTGGCTGAAGGCGAAGAGATTGTGACGAATGGAACCTTTGCTGTTGATGCCAGTGCACAGCTGGCTGGCAAAGAAAGTATGATGGATCAGTAACATTATTTTATTTATTTAATATAACAAGAAAATGAAAAAAGTGATTTTAACAATGCTTGCTGTTGCAGCCATGAGCGCAACCATGCAGGCCAAAACAGTGAAAACAGAAATCCCAGTAAATGGGAAATGTAACGAAATGTGTAAGCCACGCATAGAGAAAGCCGCAAAAGCTGTTCCCGGAGTGTTGTCGGCTACATGGAATTTAAAAGCACAAAAGCTCACGCTTGTGTACGACAACACCAAGACTGACACAAAGAAAGTGCAGAAAGCGGTAGCTGCTTCAGGTCACGATAGTGGTAATATAAAAGCCTCACAAGCCACTTATAACAAACTCCCTGGATGCTGTAAATATCGTAAGTAAGCAGTAAATGCCAGACCAACCGGCGAATAAAGGAACGATTATCATCGTCCCCTATTCGAAGGTTGGTCTGTTTTTGTGGTCCCATTGATTGAATACCAATCGCCTGTTGGAGTTTAAGTAATCGAAGATTTAAGATGAAAAACAAATTGAAAAATATTTTTTTTAGCCAGCAAACCATGGGGCTTGTTGCTGCTTTTTTAGCCGCTTTCGTAGCTGCTTTTGCGCATTTTTATGTACTTTTGCAGACAAATAGAAACGAAAACGGGCGGGCATTGCGTGCCGGCTCCTATCAATAAAACGAAATTATGGCTTTGAAATGTGGTATTGTGGGCTTGCCCAACGTTGGTAAATCAACCCTCTTCAACTGCTTGTCGAGCGCTAAAGCGCAGTCGGCAAACTTTCCTTTTTGCACCATTGAGCCCAACTTGGGTGTCATCACTGTGCCCGATGAGCGCCTAAACCAGCTGGCAGCGTTGGTGCATCCCGGCCGCATCGTGCCCGCAACCTGCGAGATTGTCGATATTGCGGGCTTGGTAAAAGGTGCGTCGAAAGGCGAAGGTTTGGGCAATAAGTTCTTGGGAAACATCCGTGAGTGTGACGCTATCATCCACGTTATCCGCTGCTTCGACGACGACAACATCGTGCGTGAGGGCGGTATGGCGGTCAATCCGTTGGAGGATAAAAGCATCATCGACACCGAGTTGCAGCTGAAAGACCTCGAAACCATCGACAGTCAGCTGGCCAAACAGCAAAAAGCGGCTGCGGCAGGCAACAAAGATGCCAAGCTCATGTGCACCGTCCTCGAGGCCTACAAAGCCGTGTTGGAACAGGGAAAAAATGCCCGCGAGGTGACCTTTGACAGCAAAGACGAGCAGCAAGTGGCCCACGATTTGTTCCTGTTGACCACCAAACCCGTGCTCTATGTGTGCAATGTCGACGAAGCCAGCGCCAAAACAGGCAACGACTATTCGCGCCAAATTGAGGCGATGGCGGCCAAAGAGGGGGCCGAAGCCATGGTGATTGCGGCCAAAACCGAAGAGGACATCGCCTCGTTGGAGACCTATGAGGACAAGAAAATGTTCTTAGAAGAGTTGGGATTGAGCGAAAGTGGCGTCAACCGACTCATCAGAAAGGCCTATGCTTTGCTCAACCTGCAGACATTTATCACGGCAGGCGAGATGGAAGTGAAGGCGTGGACGTTTCACAAAGGATGGAAGGCGCCGCAATGTGCCGGTGTCATTCACACCGACTTTGAAAAGGGATTTATCCGCGCCGAAGTAATCAAATTCGACGATTATCTGCAATATGGCTCCGAAGCGGCAGTGCGCGAGGCCGGCAAACTGGGCATCGAAGGCAAGGATTATGTGGTGCAGGACGGCGACATCATGCACTTCCGCTTCAACGTTTAAACATCGTTTAAAGATCAACGCAAATGACAACACTCCTGAACTACATCATTTGGAACCCCGATGTCTATCTCATTCAAGTGGGCCATTGGGGGCTTCGCTGGTATTCTGCCTGCTGGCTTTTAGGCCTCTTGGGCGCCTATTTCATGGTGAAGTGGCTGTTCTACCACCAACATATTGCCGAGAAAACGGTCTTCGTTGGCGGCAAAAAGCAAGTCGTCAACGTGTTCGATCCGCTGTTTATCTATTGCTTTCTCGGCATTCTGATTGGTGCCCGCTTAGGCCATTGCCTGTTCTATCAGCCCGATTACTTCCTCTCTTCGGGCACACACTTCATCGAAATGCTCATCCCCTATCACAAAATGCCCGACGGATCGTGGCAGTTTGTGGGCTACGAAGGGCTTGCCAGTCATGGCGGAACGTTGGGATTGATGATAGCCTTGTGGCTCTATTGCCGCAAGACGGGCGTGAAACTGTGGCAGGTGTTGGACGACATTGCCC
>ERZ772955.918-NODE-918-length-20742-cov-2.475178_pt1 | contig 20742 bp, 29 predicted proteins | sample MGYA00511133_ERZ772955 | MGnify/ENA primary metagenome ERZ772955 (study PRJEB29015, sample SAMEA2737914) | human oral metagenome | biome: human oral; feature: human-associated habitat; material: dental | place: China | collected 2149 ... | reverse complement strand
ATCCACCAGCCAGCACCAGTAGCAGCCATGGCATAACCCAGGAACAGCGCCACAATGAACTCCAGAAGAACAATCATGACCACACCGCCAGTACGGCTGTTCAGAGCATTCTTGAAGGACTCAATCCTGTTAACGACAGTAGACATCTTGTCATATCCTTTCAGCAGAAACTAACTACAATATACCACACGTAAAACCTACGAACAAGGTTTACTGCAGTAGGTCAATGAACACTTCTGTCTCAACCTGCTGAATCAGATCGTTCACAGCAGGGTCAGGACTGCGATGCTTCGGACTCTTCTTGCCAGCATAGATAACAGACGGCCACTCACTACGCGGGACATACTTCTCAACCTTGTCCCAGTCCTGAGAGCAAGCGGTTGATGCAAACTTCCCATCAGGAAGATCAATAACAAACTCTACCTTGACCTCGTTGTCCTGAGCCCAGGTGTAGAAGTGGATTATTGCTCCATCATCGGCAATAGCCTCCAGAACATAGTTCTCTTCAATCGAAGCGGATGGATGCCAGTCATAGTGAGAAGTGGTTGAATTCTTGGTGTCAGCGGTAGTCATTTCTTTTGTGTCTTTCTTGTATGTTGAGTGCTTGTGCCTTAACTTTACTAGTGATGACTTGATCCAGCAACCTGTCAAACATTGAAACAAGTCACATCTGTTCTGCTTCACTCACCACGCGCAGTCATCATAGTCACCAGTGTACGGAAACCGGTGCCCTCGATAGACAACCCCGTCAGAAAGCGTGAATACCTCACCATAACGAGAGACAACAATGTCGTCATCAATGTGTATTTCTTCCTCAAAGTCAAAACCATTACGATGTAGGGCAATCTCCATGAATCGCTCAGCGGTATCACTGGCCTCAGGAATACGTGTAGCAACCCAGTAAGCAGCGCTACTATAAATGCGCTGCAGAAACTCAAGGATACTTCTCCAGTGATAGATGTCTGCAATGGACACCTCATCAAGAAGACCACGAGCGCGAGAGATGTCTGCCTCACTAACCTCCAGCATCTCAGACATCCACACTACATTGTAACCATGCCCATGAGGAACATCAAAGTTGTAACCTAAACGAATAATAGCAATAGAGGAGTGCTGGTGGTTCTCAGTATGAACAGCAAAAACATCCTCGTTGCCATAAAGGAACTGAATGTCACTAGTCACCTCAGAGAGAAATAGTTCTGAATTCATGAGATTGGTAATAACAAACTCATGAGAAGACCCGTCAGTCACTGCCTCGTTCATGACGTCAACCAGCTCGCTGTCTGTGCGGGCAGTAAAGACCATGGCTCTTCTCCTTGTGTTCATGTCAGATCTTTTTTTGTGGTCCTGACCTTGTACCTCTACTCTACATGAGAGCACTTGTCACAAGCAAGCAGTGAAGTAGTGAAGTGGGTCACTCCGAGGAATGTAGAGCAAAGGTAACCATTTTTATTTTGAGTAATGCCAATGAGTAGCATATTGAGGCACACCCAGTAGCACCTTATCCACTACTCAACTCAGGACAGCATTACGCCCATTGTTCCCTCTGACGCCTGTGAACCCAGACCTGACGAACTTTGCGACATGCTGACCGAACTTAGAAACAGAGAACTCGCCAGTATCACGAACGACAAAGCCCTCAACTGGAATGCCTTCTGTCTCCTTGTGCTCCATGTGCTGGTGTCCCTGAAGAACTGCGTTCTGGTAGTCATCCTCGTGACCAATGACAGGAACCATGTGTATCCCGAGTTCATCAGCCCACATGGTTGTTGTTTTCCAGTCAAGAACCATGCCAGCATCCAGATCAATCATGGAGAACACCAGAAAATCAGCAGTCAGCGAGTCATATGGGACGCTTTTGCGCCAGTAAAGGAACTCACCGCAAACACCCAGTCCTTCTGGAATAATATGAGCAATCCTGTTCCAGGTTGAGTACAAGGGGTATCCCCAGGAAGATGGTGGTTGGTTACCAGAACGAGTCATCATACCGTCACATGTCATGACAATGTTTGTGCCATCCATCTTCTCAGTCGCTACAAACAATTCACCAAGAAGTCCTGCATTACCTTTGAGAACAATGTCATCACTAGTTGCGCATGATCCTGAAATATGAGGCGTTCTTGGGTACTTGAACGGGTTTGCTGACATAATTGACTCACCTCCTGAAGGTATCTCTTTACTATTAGTGATGTGATTGCGTTTTGTTCAATCTAGTTGGCGAGCCAGCGAGACGTAAGGTTCTTCTTGTTGTCCTCAGAACTTACAAAAGAAGTGCAGGCGTGCGACATGTCATCATAGGTGCCACTGATTGTGATAGTGCCATTCGTAGTCTCAATGCAGGTGTGCGCCTCTCCACTAGGACGCAGCGACTTCTTGTTGTTGAAAGAAACGCCAGTTGAACCAATACTCTTGACAATACCACCCGGCTCAATCTCAAATTTCTCCACATCAATAGGAGCACCAATAATGGACACAAAACCATTGGTCGTAGTGATAACGAGATGCATCAAATCCTCATCATAGGCAAGGCTGGTAATCTCTGACCCAATAATGCGGCACAATGATGCGCTGGTACGAATCTCGAACTCGAAGACCTTCATGTGTGTTTTTCCTTTGTTTTCTCGCAGAAAGGCGAATCCCTTCTGCTCTGGTACCTCTAGAGTACACCAAGAAGAAGGGATCTCAAACACCACATCCAGTGATCTGACTCACTCTTTTTATGGAGTTAGTTCAGCAGAATCGCCTATCAGCACAATTGGAACAAGGTGGTTTACTCAACCTTCTCGTAGGTCTCAAAGAAAATGTCGCGTCGGCAGCAGTAGTGCTCGCCTCGCACACCCTCGATGATGTATCCACCAAAAGATCCATGCATCGGACCCTCCAGCGTCGGAATCGTGATACCACCATCAACAACCTCGCCACCAACCCAGTCAGCAACTTCCTGAGCATTGTCTTCAGTTAGTTCAACTGCCTTGATCCTTGTTGGACGCTTCTGCCAGCACTCAATCTGCATGCCTGCCACCTGTTCGTCAGAAAAATGGACACTTTGTGACACACATCATACACAGAATCTCATGTGACGTCAAGCACACTTATTGTCTGTTAAGACAGAGCAGGCAGCAGAAAACCCGGCAACCAGATTCTCAGAGATTGACCTCCGGTTGCGCCCAGTAGTGGTTCTCATACATGTAGGCAGACACCTGGTCAACAACTTCAGCAAGGTCGTCAGCGCTCAGACCATAGTGAGTCGTCTTCCAGGATCCGTCTGTCTGGTCTCCCATGATAAGGATTCCATCATGCCATCTGTCGTCAGTCAGATCAATGCACACACCATGCTCACCGGAGTACACAGACAGGTAGATGTCCTGCTCCAAGACGATAGTGCTGTCAGAGTCCAGAACTCGATTCAGAGCGCTGGCAATCTGTGAGCCAACAACTCCCATAATGTCAGCGCTGGTACTCACTGGCTGCCAGGTCCTGCAGTCACTCATCCTCATCACCAGCAAAGACCTTGACCTGGTGAGCGATGCTCTTGATCTCCTCATCAGACAGGAACGCAACAGGGAACGAGAGGTCACCAGATAGAGACTTCACATTACTCCAGTTGTCAGTACCAGTCTCCTCGACATCAATTTCAAAAGAAGACTGGTCCTGAGGGTAGAGAGCCATGCAGATGGAGCCGAGGTCCAACTCACCCCGGTAGTTGAAGAAGTACTCTCCAATACCACCAATTGCCTCAAGAACGCGAGTAACGGTGTCCTCGAAAACTTCCTCAACGCTCGGGGTGATAGCCATGATGTCTCCTTGGTGTGTTCCTGCCAGTCACCCTGTGTGCCCGGCTTGATAACTCCAGTGTACATGTATAGGAAGCCTGTAGACAACTTGCCAACGTATGATACAGATCACATGTTCTCAGGTTGTCAACACGACTCCGCCAGTGCTATTGTCATTAACAGAAACACACCCATGGAACCTGTCAGTGCAACATTTAAGCACCGATGCGAAAAAGGAGGACATCATGACCAAGGCGATTATCAGGGAGTGCACCTTCACTCTTACTATTAAGGGCGAGTACCTGAAGAAGCACTCTATTGAGGAGTACGCTTCTTGGGCGCGACAGGAGATTAAGAACGTGTTTAACACTGGCGCTGATTCGAGTGTCATCTCGCCCAATTCTCTGGCTATCAACTCGGCTCTTTCCAAGCGCGAATTCAACATTGCCATCAACCTTTTCAATGCCAAGTTTCATCACGTTCTAGAGGGCATTGAAGCACATCAGGAGAAGAAGGCGTCCTGACTGGTAAATGAAGTCACACTAGCGCCAACCTTTGTTTTATCTAGAGATTGGCGCTAGTGTGCTTCTTGTAGGAAAGCAGAATCACACCCATAAATGAACTACTGGTGCCTCAATGACTCCAGTAATCCAGCCCACTTCTGTTCCTCATCTTCTATGTAGCCTTCTGGCAGGTCATCCCATCTGCTAACATCAAGCAGCATTCTCTCAGCATCATCCAACGACAGATTGTTTTTCTGAGCAAACGCCTGAACGGCTCTCTGGTTGGTTGTTGTGCTACTTGCTGTCATTCCTGCTGCACCTCATAATCTGTGAACGATTGAGTGTACCACATATCACAAGAATCTGACAGCAACTCCAACCCTTTCTTAATGTGCTCTAGTGGTAGTGGTCCATCTCACGTATACACGCCTTGACTCTGAGAGCATGTGTCGTATAGTTAACTACAGAACGGTCCTTGACAGGCAAGCGACCACCAACCCACCAAGGAGATAACCATGGCGACCACGACTGACCTCTTTAACCAGTTCAACGCTATCAAGACTGTTGATGACTTCTGCAACTTCGTTGATGGGCGGATCAATGCCACCCTTGATGACCTTGCTGTTGTCGCTGATCTCTGCCCGCTTGTGGACGCAGAGGTGACCGAGGCAATGCGAGCCCTGTCCAAGACGGATGACTGCGCATTCTTTGCTGTCCGCGAGTCTGTTGACAGCGATAAGACGTTCAAGTGCGAGTATGGATTCGACATCCCGTATGTCCGTGAAGAGGGCTGGGATTACGATCTCACCAAGCCGATTAATGTTGAGCGCGTTCTTTCCCAGTACACCTCACTGAAGGCCCTGAAGTCCCTTGACCGTGCCATCTTTGAGTACGAGGTGGACTTCATTAGTACAGCCTACCTGCACCTCCAGAATCTTGATGGTGCTGTTGACAGCAAGGCTGGTGCCATCATGTTCGCCGTCTGCATGACTCGCAACGGACTGGATGTTGACTTCATGGATGACGACAAGCACATCGAGTACAAGGTCTCCTCCACTGAGCGGTCCTATGCCCTCAGTCGTGCTGGTGGTGTCAAGACTATCTGAGCCAATTCTCTCATATAAAGGATGAATTATGGATACAGGATCTCTGATTCCTAAGAAGAAAAAGTATGAACACCCTCACCCTGAACTTTTTGTTCCACGAACTGTCAGAGTTGACGAGATGTCAGTTTGGCACTACGTGATGTACAACGACCAGATGATGTTCATTGAGGGCATCACACACAACAAGGACAATGACACCATTTCCAGTGTCACCCTTGAGTTGTGCTACTGGGACATGGATGCAGAGCCTGGCCCAGTCAAGAAGCGACTGAAGACAACTCTGGCTGCAGACACAGAACTTCAGTACTCTGTTGTTGGCTGGACGATCCCCTAATACTCCACCAGTAGTGACTTAAACACCAGCCATCACATATACAATCCGTTTTTACACCATATGACTCTATAGATCTAGGAGTAAGGGTGGTTAGTGGTGTGCTCAAGATCTGTTCTTGGATGCATGGGCCTGTACTTGTCTGCAACTATCTGCTAGGATGTTTAAGTACAGGCCCATGCAGCATTAGCACACATGTAAGAGAAAGGTATGATTCTTATGAGCACAGATAAGAACCGGTCAGCAAGCACTCCAAGTAATGACAGCAGCCACGTTCACAGGTTCACGAAGTGTCTAAGCCTTGAACACTGGGTGAACCTTTTTGAATCCTCCTTCCATGCACGAGATCTGGCTCTGGTCGTTCTTGGAGCGGAGGTAGGGTTTGTCACCAGTACTCTTGGCTTCCTCTCTGGGATTCTTGGAGGACTAGGCGTATTCATCTTTCTTGCCATCCTAGTTGCTCTGAACGCCTGTGTCGCCGGGTACCTCATCTACAAGGTCATGCACATTGACGACGACCCGAAGAGCGACGAGAACGCCAGCGACAGTGCCGTTACTGGTTTTTCAACAGAGAACTAAGGTCGAGACAGAGCAGACACGACTTTCTGAAAGAGGTTGAGCAGAGATGAGTTTTATTCAGAGAGTCCTTAACTACAAGTCCGATGAAAACAACATGGATGCAGGTAAAGTTGAGCGAACTGCTGTCTGTTTCGCTTACGAGGTGTCTGAACCTGAGAAAGACCTCTTGTCCTTGAAATACAGCGCCTCCATTACCTATCAGACCATTCATGTTGCCAGCACGGACAGGATTGCATTAATCCGCCTGATGCGCGGAGTCGTTGAGTCAACTTTTAAGCGCTATCAGGATGTTCTCTATGGTCAGCGCTCAACCAAGGACCTCATGGACCACCTTATAGGAAGCGTCTGCTCAAAGATCTGGGAGATGGAATCAAACCAGTTCTTCGAGGTGACTGATGACAGTGGAGTCCATGAGACCATTCAGTCTGTCAGTCTGACTACAGAAGAGAAGGATGGAGCCCTGTATCCACCTCACCCAACAGACTCTCCACTGATTGCCAACTGGGAGCAGGTCACTCTACCAACCCTGTTCATCTCTTTTGAGACAGGAAGCGAGATCATTGCTGTTTGTGACATTGACAGCAGGTCTCAGAAGTTCACAGGCAGTGTTTTCCGTCTCAAGCAATATGGTGCATGGTCAAGTGCAAGTGAGGCGTATGCTGGAATGTCAGGAGAACCAACGCTTTTCTTTAACTGAGATAAGCAAGCACAGACAGGCCACGTAAAAATCTGACAGAGATAAACAACAAATCACAGAAGGATTCCAAAAAATGCCATACATCTCTAAGCGTGAACGGGACCAGCAGCGATATGCTCAGTTCGTGGAGAAGTGCCAGAACACCAGGAACTCAGACGATCTCCTGGCACTAATGAAGGAATACACCTCCTCATTCTATGTCGCCAAGAATTTGCGTAAAGACATCATGTCGAGTCCTGCTGTTGTCAAGAAGAAGACGAACCATCTTCGTGACTATATGGGCAAGGACCTATACGTCTTCGGAACCAAGGACGGAATGGTCATCCATGTTGATACAGAGCCGTTCGAGGTTTCCTCGCTGAAGCGTGATGAGGTCTACTGGCATAACTTGGAAATCTATTCCATCATGAAGAAGGAAGCAAAGCGCCTGGGCAAGAGGGGTAAGAAGATTGACCTCTCTGGCTCCGACTTCGGCGATGACGACGAGGATGAGGTACTGGAACTTCAGGAACACCTGGAAGAGTCCTTGTACGCCGCCTTGATGATCTTTGAGAACAACCCTGAGGGCGGCACACAGGCGTGTAGTGACATGGAGGAGATTCTGCACAAGTGCCTCAAGCACGTTGACGGAGTTGTCATCACTATTGGTAACGTATACACGCAAGGCAACATTACTTTCATCAGGATCAGCAGGAATGGACGAGAACTTCATTGGGAGATAGATGCCGAGGTGGAGAACGACGGCATCGGAAAGATCGTGTACGTTGGCGCTCATCTCGTTGAGGATAGCAATAATGGTATGGATGACATTGACTGGTGAGTAGTCAATGATGTACAATCTGATGTGAGAACACTCGCTTCAGGTAATAGCAAGCCGGATAGCAGAACAAGACGAGATTTTTTGAGAGCACGCCATGAAGAAGTACTCGCTCATGAATGACGACCAGAAGCAGCACTATCACGAACTGGAGGAGGGGTGCAGGGCGGCCAAGAAACCCAAGCAACTTGTTCAGGCACTCAACAATCATTGGTATCACCTGTACATGGTTGCTGACCCGTACCAGTTCGCCAAACTCAGCCCAGCGTTCAGCAAGAGGCACACAAAGCACCTTCTCTCTTACAACAAGCACGTTCCAGGCGACCATCGCGCCTTCGTCATGAAGGACCTCAGTGTTATCACCCCGACAAGCCACATGGCGACAACCTGGCACATCTCCAAGATCAAGCGAGACGAGGTGTACTGGCACAATCTTGGGGTATATGCAGACGTGCAGTCAAGCGCTGAAACCCTATTCAAACATGGTAAAGAGGCTGTCTCTATGCTTAACCAGAACCGAAATGGTCTGGTGTACCTGGAGGATCACCTTCACCTAAGTTTCCGTGCCGCTCTGACTCTTTTCGAGAACCATCCTGACGGAGGTATGAGGGCATGTTACGACATGGAGGAGGTTCTGGATAGGGCGCTGGAGAACATTTCTGGGATCAGCATTGAGTTTCAGAATGGTTACTACTCGGCCATTATCTCATACGAGGGTCCACACGATACCGCTAAGTGGGAGATCACTGCCAATCCTGAACGAGGAGAGATCAACAGGTATGTAAGGACAGACTTCCAGCGTATTGACAACAAGGCTACTAACTGAATCTCTTCACCTATCAGCAGTAAGGCACTTAAAACAGCAGAAGAAAGGACATCACCAGTGTCAGCACCAAACCTACCTGAGTGGTACATCCATGACATCGCCAGAAAGGTGTCAGAGGCACTGAATGATGACAAGGTGTATGCGTGCCTTCTTTCTGGTTCTGTAGAGGTGTACTCCCTGACCAACAACCTTGTGGTTCGTGTTCTGTTCAATGGTTCTGGGTTCTTCTACGAATACAGTGCTCACAGGATTCAGGATCTCGATAGAACAACTGGCAAGATGACCAGATCCTCATGTGTGTATACCTCCGACAACCCTGATGGCATTGCTACCAGAGAGCCGGAGATGGACAAGATTGCAGAGGTGATTGACGGACTCGAAGCCAAGGAGATCGTAATCTCTCAGGCAAGCAGAACCTTGGAACGTCACTTCAGCAATCAAGGTTGTAGCGCATCTGTTTATGGGAGCACTATCTGGGTCAAGGAAGAAAAGGTATCTTTTGCTGAGAACTGGGGATCCTTCACTGTTGCTGATGACCTTGTTATCTGGGTTCATAGCAACAACCATCTGAAGGAAATCACTGACTCCTTGAAGAGCGCTGGCTTCAAGGTTCGCAACCAGGATGAATGAGACGTGACTCAGTTCACATGACACCTACTTGACCAGTGATGGCGCTAGTGTGCATACTTGTGTCATCAGGCAAGGCAAACCAGCCGAGCCACTGAGACCAGGAGGTCAGCAAACATGTCCAAGGTTGTGTTCACTGAGGCGCCCAAGAGTACCCGCTCCATGAACAACCGTCTTGTCGCCTCTTTGTTCAGTTGGGCAGACCTCAACGAGTTTGACCTTGACTCTGTTGTCATCTCTCTTGAGAACGACGTTGCTGCCATCACCTTCCTTAACGGGGTTAGTATCTCGGTTGAGTCTGCCCATATGACTTCCGGGTGGAACAGGTGTGTCATCACTCTTGCCACCCTGACTGTCCCTGATGAGGACAAAGACGTTGTTGTCAAGTTCTCGTGTAACGGGAGCAGCATGTATGACATCACTAGTCTGCTTGGCACCGTCAGGGCTGAGGCTCCCAAGGATCTTTGCAAGCACGGCAACAGCATTGATGTCTTTCGTGAGGCAGTCGGGTACTAATGCCACCTGCGGCTTCTCGTGGTGGTGATGGGTTCCCTTTTGCTGACACTGATTTCAGTAAGGCAAGGGGAGCCCACCACTACTCCCGTCCATCTGTCCCAAGAAGTCTGGAGGGCAGGGCAGTTACTGCAGTGTGGGACTACTGCTCTGCTCGTTCTGGGCTTGTGGCTGTCTCCGATTCCGGCGCAGAAAACACTACCATATCATGTGATTCTGGCAGTGTCAGCAACTTCTGGATCTACTCTCAGCACAAGTGCAACAGGATTGAACTAACACCAAGCACAGGCGGAGTCAAGGTCGTCCTACATGGTGACATCCGCGAACTAACCAGCCCTAAACCATCACTTGAAGGAATCAGGGTTGAGGCCAGAATCTGTGCTCAGTCAGTCAGCAACCAGGATAGTTCAGAATACCAGCCAGAAAATGCTCACAAGCCTCTGGAGGGCGTCTGCATCATGAATGAGTGTCTGCGCGCACATGGTTGACTTCAGAAAGGCTCTCAAAACGGCTTACAGGAACTCACTGGTGGTGTCCAGAGTTGCTAACGTCCTGCAGGATCCAAGCATCACGCAGACCACTGATGGCACGCTCTGGTCACATGGCTGGAAGGATCTACACAGCCCCAGCAAGGAGGGCACAAGGTTCAGGATCCTTCCAGGTGATGAGGTCTCAGTGACAGGCTGGAATCAGGACGAGGCAGTCAGCAGGATCCTTGAAGGTGTCCCAGGATCCTGGCAGCCAAGCAAGAAGTTCCAACCACACGTCGTCAAGGTAAAAGTCAGTGGCAGGTAGTTGCAATATAGTGTATCATGTTTATGTTGCAATGATTTTTCCATAGAGGAGTAGTGCTGAACGTGACTGAATCTGATAACTTGCCTACATGGTTCAGAAACCCTTTGAATAAGAAAATTGTCACCAAGGCGCGGTTCTTTAAGCATAACCCGTACTGGGAGGCACAACCCCTTGGAAAGAACCATGTCATAGTGAAGATAACTTTTGCATATGAGCACTTTCAGAAACATGACGTAGACAGATTTATTACCTTGTTCTTTGAGGATGGGTACAACGAGGTAGTCGATCATGTCATCAAAGGTCCTAAAGGCAGTAGAAGAGAACTTGCCAGAAGAAAAGACGACAAGAAGGCTCTCTTCTTCACTCCGCTAGGAATGACCTGCCCTGAGCCAGAAGTCATCAGAAACAAGAATGGCAAGTTTGAGAAACTAATAAGTACATGGAGCGCATATATTCTTGTGTCATCAGATCTCCATGAAGTCAAGATGATCAAAGATGTCATTAAGAGTAGCGGAAATACTGACCCAACAACATTCATCTTTGGAATACCTGGAATCCCATCAGAAAAGAAAATGGAAAAAGATATTTTATCTGAGTATGGGGACAACTATCTTAAAGAAATGAATACTCGTAAATACAAAATGATTAATGATGGTAGATTTTTTTGGATTCTTCCAGTATTGAGATGTAAGCACTTGCGAGAACCTGAATTTGACTTTCAAAGAGAGATGGGTTACTTAAAGTGGCTGAAGCAATGTCTCCGACGTACTGACTCCAAGTTCTGGTACCTACCCAGCCAACAATGACCCAAACCAAAAGAAAAACCCTCTGGTCTAGCAAATTTCTCACGTTTACAACCAGAGGGTTTCTCTATTAAAAACTACTTGTTTCGGTCTTCTTTCGGAGACTTAACATGACGATGTTCTTGATCCTAAAACATCCATCTGTCCACACGCTCGCCTTTCAGAACGCGAACAAACTTCAGCACAGGCAGACATGTCGCCAGACCCATAATCAGTATGAACGCCAAAGCAAAGCCATCGTTGGCAATTCCCAGACCAGCCACTACAGGCGCAAGAGTCAGAATCGTAAGAAACGCTGAAACGAATACAGCAATCCACCCATACAAGGAGATGTACCTGTAAGGTAGTCCTTCAATCGAATTGTCAACAGGTGGTAACCCTTCATCAGAGATACCAAGACCAGCAAAAATCCTGTCAACCACGACCAGCATACTACTCAGGTACAGGAGAACAAATACGAATGAGGCGACACAGACGGCGATGTAGAGTATAGTACTCATAGTTGAACACAATCTTTCTCTTTGGGTGTACAGATTCTTCCGTAAAGAGTATCAGCAGGCGAGAACCATACAGAAGGAACTGGTACAATATGTATTGCAACCAGAGCAACCCGAGTATTTTCAATTGAATAGTTAACTAGAACAATCGCACCCTAAAGAGAGCAAAAAGATGACTGACAACACACAACCAGATTATCCAACATGGTTCAAGAATCCTCTGAACACAAGAATCAGGATTGGTCAGGACTACCGCGCTTTATCTGATGAGTCATACTGGTGTGCAAGGGCATTGAGCAAGGATCATGTGCTTGTAGAGATGCACTTCGTTATGGATTTAGAGTTTTTCAAATCAAACGATAATGTGGTTTATGCGCTATCAGTTCTCTTTCACTACGAATATAGCAACATGGTTGAGGACATCATCAAAGGGGAACGGGGAACACGCGACTCATTCATCAAGAACCAAGAGGACAAGCGAAAAGTACTGCTGCTCACACCTCTTGGCGTCTGTAGCCCATCCGTCTTTTACAATGACAACGGAGATCTGACAGCGACATGGAAGTCGGTCGTTCTCGTCACAGATAGCGAAAGCCACGAAAAACTGAAGTGCATAGTTGACGCCATCGACTCATCTGGATGCAGCGCACCTAAGACATTTGCCTACACTACAAGAGTCTGGCGATCAGAAGAAGCGTGGTGGAACAAAGTAACCAGCACGCATGGAGAAAAATACCTCAACTATCTCAACATTCATAACAATGGAGGATACTCAAACTATCTGTCATGGCTGGACTTCAAGTGGAAGATCTCTGACGGCACTATGTTTAGCCCAAATGACACTAACTGCACAAAATGGCTGACACAGAGCATCATAGAACTACGAGATAAAGTCAAGAGCGAACAGGAGCAAGTAGGACATCAGTCATAGAACCGCTCGCCAAATACGTGCTTGTGTAGACCAGCGCTGCAACTTCTGTGAGCCAAGTCACCTGTTTTGTGCTTGATACTGAGTCCTCTCCAGTACTACACTGAGTACATAAGGACAAACACACAGAAGATAAGGCGGCAGATCAAAATGATGACTCCTTCATTCCCTCCCTCCATCCTCACCAGGTCTATGAGACGGACTGACAAAAAGATGGGCAGCAAGGATAATAAAGGTCACTCGCTCAAGGAGGGGTTCTGGCAAGAGTTCCTGTCAGCATGGAAGTGGCTTAACATGATCAGTATGCCTCTTGCACTTGTATTTGTTGCCATCATGGTTGTTGTGGAGGCAATTAATGGTAATCTTGAAAAGGGTGTTACTCTTGGCCTGATGTTCGTTGCCATAGCAGAAATCGCCTGCACTTTCATGACATTTTTTACTCAGGTCATGCTCTTAATCTTTGACTTGATTGACAGATGAGAGATTGTGTGAAATAATAAGGGGTAATCTACAACCAGCAACCCTACAGAAAGCGCAGCATGTTATGGGATACTACTCAAATGTGGACGACGTATCATTCACCTCTGACTTCAATAGTCGGTTGATCTCCCTGAAAGATTGGAATGACCTGTTTAATAATGGCCGACTGCACCTCTCTTTCCTGACGCATATCATTGAGTTTCGTCCTGAACTGACATTTAGTGGTGACTACATCAAGGCGCTCGATTATGAGGTCACCTACGGCGATGGTAGGGCATATGAACTGGTATCAGAACTTCAAGCGTTCAAGAAGTTCATGGACGACCATGGCATCACCTTCTCGCTAAAACTCACCTTGCTCGGAGAAGACAATCTGGACGTCTCCAAGTACTCTGTATCCAGCGATCTACCTAACATCATGGTCGCTGAAGGAGTAATGACCTTCACTGATTTTAAGCCAGCAAGGCACAATCCGTCTCTCTTGTGCCCGCTATGACCTTTTAACAGGTGACGGGTGGTGCACAGAGATTTAAACAAGAAAAAGAATGAGGGTGCATACATGAGATCTTTTGCTCAGTATGCACCCTTGTCCTTCTAGGACTTCTAAAGATGTTATTTACCAACCACCACTATCAAGTCGTCTCCTCGTCCACTCAGCGTACTCATGGAACATCTTGGCATCACCCCTGCTCAGAGCCTCCAGCATTCCAGAAGCACCCTCATTGAAAGTCATCTCACGACGATAGTTGAGATCAGGGTTCTGATAGTTCTGTGAGTAAGCGTACAGATCCCTGACCCTCTGACGCCATGGTATCTCTTCCTTACCGTCGTAGTCGAACGTCAGATCCTTGGTGCTTCCATCCTCGCCAACCACCTGACTGACCTTAGCACGCGGAGGAATGTTCCAGTTACCGCCATCTGGGCTTTCAAGAACGTACTCAGCACCAGGAATTTCAGTTCCATCCCCATAACTGGAGTCATTAGCAACCAGTGACTCTATCTCACCTTCCTGTGCCCCGACAGAACTAGAGAATGAGTGCATCCCGTTATAAACCCAATCAGGATCATCACTGGCTATGTTGACCAGTGTCGCTCCAGCGTGCTCGTCAGCAAAATCCGTACCCATCAGCCTGTCGGCCTCAAAAGCCCTGGCAATCTCATCCCAGTTGTCCTTGCTGAGAGTAGGCTGGCTATAGGTCCGCCAAGCCTCTTGCACGTCATAGTCACTGGTCCCAGAAGGGTAGTCACCCGTTCTGAACACACGAATACTCTTGCCGTCATCACTAGACTCAACGTTGTACCCAGCAAGCCCGGCAGTAGCAGCAAGACTCTCAGCACTAACCCCATCACCAACCTCGATGTCAGCATAAAGATCCCCAGAAGACCTAAGCGCTTCAAGACGACTTTCAAGCACACCAAGCAGATCCTCCTTGTTATCACTGCTGATGGTGCTGGCCGAGGACACAGCAGAATCTTGGACAGAAGAGGCAGCAGACACTCCTCCAAGAGTATCAGTGTCACTTAGACCCATGGACCTTGCAACCATCTCGTTTGCCTCCTCTCTGCTCGACGCCTCAACATGAATAGCATTGCCATACTTGTTCAGGCGGCACGTTTCAGGGCTTTTGGCAGGGCACTTCACCATATTGTTGTGATCTCCACCCTTAGGATGAAAAATTGGCATCTTCAATCAACCTCACACATAAGCATCTTGGCCTTTACTGACTCTATGCTCTTGTTTCTATACCTCTCCCAGGAAATGATGATCACAGAGTTTATTTTGAAATGCTTCCAATAGATCAGAACAGGCACCTGACTCTAAACTTCTAACCATCAGCGTCTTCTGCATTTCTGGAAGAAGTACTCTCATCATAAGAATGATCAGAATCCTTCTCACCAGCATTCTTCTCTTTCGCTTCTCTCCTCAGATTGTCGTTCTGCTTCAAGATAGCAGCAACCACTTTAGACACCTTCACTCCCGGCCTGTTACCACCAACCGTTGCCAGCAGGGTATCCACCAGTAACGACTCAGCCGCCTCCAGCCCCTTACCATCGACATAACCGAACTGCCTACCAGAGTCGTCAAATAGGGAGACGATCCACTTACCATGACGTAGAACCTCTGTTGACACACAAGCCAGCGCCTCACCAGCAATGTTCTCACCAGGGTTGAAGTAGTACTCCTTTTGCTTGTCATTCAGGCTTGCTTCCTTGGTGCCAGTAGTGCTCTTGAACACAGCCCTCTTGAAAGAGAAAGTCCTGTTGTTGTACTCAACATACCCAGCACCACTGAACACCGCCCACACAACCATGTCACCTGCAGCATACGTCTCCAGAAAGGCGTCCGCTATCATGTCCACAACCTCAACCAAGTCATAACTGGAGCCGCTGTGAACAACCCTCTTCTTGGAGAGATTCGGCTTAGGATCTCCATCCCATCTCATAGCCAGGATGTTGTTGCCAAGACGGCCTTTGTAAAGAGCCGGATTGAACCTGACAGCCCTTGACGGGAACTCATCAATCTCCACTCCGGCATTCTCCAGAGCAGTTTTGATAGCAACCTCCCACACACCACGCTTGCCATACATCTCAGCAACCATCACATCGTGATAGTAATTTCTGTGCAATCTGACATACCACTCATCCACATACATGGTGATGGAAGGGTGATCGTCACTAGAGTCATCATTCTCAATGGTTTTCAGAAGAACCTTGAGATGCGGGTTACCAGCGACCTGAATCAGTGTAGAGACATCCTTCTCACTGATAGTAATGCCAAGTTCAGGATTTGATGCTCCACGGCTGATGATACCAACGTTCTTGTCAGTAACAAGAAAAGAGCAGTCAGTACCCTTCTCTGGCTCAAGACCATTACCCCGGAACCACTTGGAGACTCGCTTCATGGACTTGGTTTTCTTAGGAGTGTTCTTAGCCATCTCTACCCAATCTCCCCTTGCATCATCTAGGTATCTCATCAAGTATGTCGTTTATGACACACATCCATCCAGGCAGAGAGTTTACCACAGAAGAGCACCCAGCACAAATGACTCAACCCCGAGCAGCAGGGGAGTGATAACAAAAACCTACCGCTCAGGGGAATCGTATTGATTGACAGTACAATCGCTCCCATTACAAGATAACGGGTCTCATAACAACATCAACCACCACTGACAACTAAGTTAATGGCGGAACATGTTCTGTGCCAAGTATATCACATGACACCCTTAATGACCAACACCTCCTTTGTTGGTACCAACAGGGGTAGCCGCTCACCGGTTCTGCTAGAACCCCTGAACATTGCCTGTCCCAGGTGTCCCGGACAGATTTTTTGCCTGGGACAGGTATTTTTCGTTGCAATATAAGGAAAAAGTCGGGGTGCTGTCCCATGTCCCAGGCAAATCTTCAAATGGTACTATACATATACATACACAACCCCCTGATTAACATATGTGCAATGACTTTGCCTGGGACGGGGTTAGTTGGGACAGACATCTATTTTTCGTTGCAATACCAACGTTTTAAGGGGGTGTTTTCTGTCCCAGGCTATTTGGTAGGTTGGGACAGAAGCCGGGACAGTAACGTTTTGATAACAGAAAAGGCACTGCATTGTCTGTGCAGTACCTTTATAGGGAAGTATAGAGATCAGACGTCAGACAATCTCTATACCGACGATCACTCGTTCTCTGTCCTTAGACGCTATACGAGGATTGTAACTTATTGAGTATTCCTTATTTGGATCGTTCCATATACGCTGACTCATACCTGCTATTCTCCTTCTCTTAACAGAGATTTTCTTATCAGAGAACCACTGGTGCTGATCAAGAGACACTTTCCATCGGTCACGGGATAGAGGGTTGGCACCAATGGACCTGATAAAGATACAGTACGAGTCATAAGCATCATCAGCCAGCACGAATTGCTTTTGGTTACCAGTGACTTTGATGCACTCCTTGGCCCACATCATCAGTCTGTCAGTTTCTCCTCTCCACGCCTTAGTTGCCTTCAGCACACTCTTAGGAGTCTCTGATAGAGTCCATCCTCGCTCAATGTATTTCTGAGCGTGCTGTACAAACACATATAGTGCTGCTTGTAGCATTTCATCGTCATCACTAAGAGATCTGATAATGGCAGGAGAGCACTCGCTGCTGGCTTTCAGGTGCCACTTAGATTTTGGTTTATCGGTGTATTTGTATGGCATATTGATAACGTTGAGACGTCTCCATATACCATCGTCAGTATCTGTCAACTGAGGTAGATGGTTCGTAGCGATAATGACCGTTGCCATCATCTCAAACTCCTCCTCATCAACCCCTTTTCTCTCTGCCCTCATCTCTACAGTACCAGAGAGTTCTTTGAATACGTTGGCGTCCATATACTTCTTGCTAGGCAGTTCCTCAAAGATAGCCGCTCTGGTGTTCTTAAGAGCGTATGTAGCGAACCTGTTGTCTCCACTATGCTCTGTCAACATAGATCTCTTAGGCGACTTCATGTAGTCTCCCAAGACACGTCTAATCACAGAAAGAAGGCTGGATTTTCCGTTAGCACCATTGCCTACCAGAAAGAGAACTCCATCAGGGTGTGTCATACGACCAATCAGGCAAGCCCCGCACCAGTCAAGAAACCACTCTCTGGAATCCTCAGGAACAGAATTCATGATCTGTTCAAAGCGTCTCATCCCCTCATCTGTTGGTGAAGAAGAGTAGATGACACTGGTTCTCTGAGTAAACATTTCGTTATCTATCTTCTTGATAGAAGAATCTTTCAGGGAAACAACCATTCCGTTTCCAGTCAAGATGCTTGTAATGCTGGTGTTGAGTTCCTTGTCCTTGATAGACACAGCAGCAGGAAGAACAGAGCACAAAGATTTTGCTTTATTAACTGAGTCAACAACAAACCGCTTACCAGAGTCAATCTCTAAGTCTTTCATTCTTTGAGAGATGCCACTCAGTAGATGAAACACCTTATCTATTGCAGCAGAAACAGTGGTCTTTTCAAGAACACCAGTATTGTAGTTTCTCCTCAACCAGCATCCAGCGTCCTCATTAAAACAGAAATCTTTTCTGAAGTCGGTGTGATTCAGTATCTCATCATAAAGAACCTTGTCACTAAGAGACTTCATCCTCTCCTTGAACGCCTCATCACTATCAGGATCCTCAGTCACCTTCTTCCTGGTATTAGCGGTCTTCTGCTCTTCCTTCCAGTCCTGACGCGCCTGAGCAATCCTGTACGGGTCAAACTCCTTTCGACCGCTGGACCAGCCACTCCTGATCGTCTTGACAGCCTCGCGCATTGACAGGCCAGCACTCACGGCAGCATTAGCAAGGTCACTCAGAACCAGATCTTCAGGAACACCCGCCTTACCACACGAATACGCCTTGGCATTCAGTTCCTCGTTACGTCGTCCCTTAGACGCCTTAGAGACAGCATCCACAGCGTTGTCAAGCACCTTGAGAATATAAGGGTCGTTGTGCCAGTCAATCATAGGAACATCAGACGTCTGACCTTTAACATTATCTATTCTATCTGCCGAAGTCTCCTCAAAGGTGCTCTGTCTGTCTTTCTCTTCATCTGGAGCTGGCGGTGATACGTGCTCGTCAAGAAGTGGTGCCGTCATGGAAGGGTATCTATCAACGCCATTGTTGAGAAGAACATCAAGCAACCAGTCAGGCATCTTTATCGCTTGGGTTGCCTCACTGACAATCCTGTACTCACCATCACTGGTCCTGCTTCCCGGCCCTACGACCTGACCACCAGAACCACGAACATCAACCCCGTCAGGCAGACCACCAGGAGAGTTACCTATCTTGACATCCCCGTCAACACCCTTCCTGGAGAAGTAGTAGTGCACCCCACCAGAAGGAGTACTTACAGCGAACGTGGTTTCAGGATCAAAACCATGCTCGTCACACAGGTCATGGAAGTTCTTCACGCCATCAGCACTCTCGTCATGCCTGTCGCAGTCAATCACCACCAGCCCGGCGCGTCCGCAGTTCACACCATAGCCGGTCCAGCCCTGCCTCTCCTTGTCAGTGAACTCGCTCCATACACGATCCTGCCAGTTCCTCGCCACAGGATACTTGCGTCCGTTCTTCAACGGAACACCATAGCGCTCACGTATCCTGGTGCAGATAGTGTCTAGTTTATCTTTGTGTGTACCACTCATTATTCAGTCCAATCTTGTTGACTATGTAGTTTGATTCATGAACGGGTCTTCTAGTTCCATTCACCTTACATATATCAATTTACCAACACATCACCACAGGTGAACCAATTCCCAGGATGTTCCAAGAAACAGGTGAGTGTCTAGCACCTCTATGGCATCAACTACAAGACAGACACACCCGCCCTTTGAGTACATCTGCTCTGCATTTTCCTGCACTCCTCAATTGCTCATGTAGCACAGCAGTTGTCAATCCAGCACAACTGCCACGGCCTTGAAACCATGAGGTCACACCGAGCGACCAGACCTTCACCACCTGTGACCCGCTTCACTGGTTCAGGGCTTGCCTTCGCCTGAGCAACCTGCCTATGATGGTGCTGCAAGCAAAGGAACAACAACCCTGGCAACGATGACCAGGAGAAAGGGGCAACAATGAAGAAGATGCCCATTATCTTTGACATGACCTTCGATTCTGAGGGTGAGCGCGAGGTCCTTCACACTATTCGTGAGGAGATCCGAGACCTCGTTAACAGCACTCTGGCTGAGGGTGGTCACATCATCCCTACCTTCAAGCGTGACGGAACCGCCGTGTTCCGCGATTCTGAGGGCAATTGGTTCACCCGACGCGCCGTGAAGACAGGCAAGCAGGCGCCTGAGGGCTTTATTGCTCTGGAGACCGACCCCAACACTGGCACAACGTTCGGTTGGGAGCCCAAGGAGTCCTCTCCAATGAAGAAGTTCCTGAACAAGGCTATCGAGAAGTTCATTCATGACAACGGCGCTGAGCCTCCCCGAAACACCACCTTTGAACTCCTCGGCCCCAAGATCAACGGCAACCCTGAGCGCGTGGACGCTGAGGAACTGCGGATCCATGGTCAGGAGAAGGCCACTGACTTCCCGACCATCCAGGACATCCTTGACAGCGACGAGCCTTTCGAGATGCTCAAGCCAATCTTCGCTGACTTCCGTGCCAAGCACATCGAGGGAATCGTGTTCTGGATCGCTGACGAGGACGGCAATCTTATCGAGCCTCGCTTCAAGATTCGGTGCAAGGACTTCTTTCCTGAGATGGACACTCGCCCTAAGCCGTCTCGGAACCGCCGCCAGCGTGGTCGTGGTAAGCGTCGCTGACGGTGTGAGACGGCCTTAATCCTTAACCGACTGAGGCCGCCTCTTTCTTTTGCTTGGTAGATCAAAAATGGTGTAATGTATGTGACGTAGGCAACAGCATGGCAGCCATATTAGGATCATTAGGTTTAGTGATCTAGTTCACTTGTCTCTAGGTTGCCTGGTACCTCCTGGTCGGC
>ERZ772955.905-NODE-905-length-20970-cov-30.379345_pt1 | contig 20970 bp, 18 predicted proteins | sample MGYA00511133_ERZ772955 | MGnify/ENA primary metagenome ERZ772955 (study PRJEB29015, sample SAMEA2737914) | human oral metagenome | biome: human oral; feature: human-associated habitat; material: dental | place: China | collected 2149 ... | reverse complement strand
ATTCTTAACGCTATTGGTACTGATCTGAATCGCCATAGCGCGCGCCTTGATGATTGTGAATATCGTTTAAAGAAGCTGGAACGTGGAGTAGCTTAGGGCTAAGTTATACTTGGCCCAATCAAGAAATCCAGGCTGTCCCGTATGGCAGCGATGGTCATTTTTATCTCTAACGTTCTTTGTTTTGGAAAAATATCGTTTATGCTTTCCTCATAGGTGTGTAGAAAATGATCGTCAAGCTGCTGCTGGCTAACAGGAGATAGTTTAGTCCCGAATCTAGTGAGGGATTCTATATACATCATAATGTCGTCAGATAAATCCTCTGTATCGCGAAATTTTCTTATAGTTGTGAGATCAATAATTCTCGGTCTATTGTTAATATCGCTGCCGGTATTTTTTACCTGAAAGTCTCCGTGTGTTAGTCTTTTGTCATTTAAAATGATTAGTGTTTGCGCGGCGACGGTTAGAGCTTCTGTTATTTCTAGCTCTGTTGGTCTATGCGATTCTTGCAAGATGGTATTATCATAGGTCACAACTCCTTGGTCAAACTCGGTAATAGTACTGAAATTACCCCCCCATCTGGTAAATCCTAGAGGCCGGAAAGTCAGCTGTTCGCCTTGTTTGTTAAGATAACGCGCTACCTTGTGTTCGCGAACAGCACGCTTTGCAGACATGACTGGTTTTATTGCTATAGGCTGGACGGTTGATATACTAGTTCGTCTTGGTATTACTAGGTCAGCGAACTGAACGCCATGTATACTATCTTCTCTACCTAATGAGTAGCCTGGTTTTGCATGTAGTTCAGCTTCTGAGACTGGCTGATTGGCTCTAGGTATTCTTGACAATAATATTATGCCTTCTGGCGAATTTTCTACATTATTTGCTGTGATATCTCGCGTGCAGAGATAGGATAAATTACTTTTGATATGCTCGCCCATACTTACTATTATATCACAAACATTGTATTTTTTCAAGTATCTGGCGGACTTCGCTGGTGTTTTTAGTGTACATTAGTTTCTCGCGCAGTTCTTTGGCGCCGTCGAAGTCGCGGATGTAGATTTTGAAGAAGCGTTTGAGGATTTCGTAGGGGCGGCCGAGGGTTGGTTGGTAGTGGTCAAAGAGGTCGAGGTGGTAGTTGAGGAGTTTAATTAGTTCTTGTTTATGATTGGTGATGGAGATTTTTACCTCTTCGGAGTACTCTTTACGGGTGGCTTCACTCACTCCTCGGACATCGTCAGAAAATTCAGCATCGCCAGCGCCACGCTCCTGCGCTGGAGTACTCTTTTCGCTTGCATCTCCACTGGAGATACTACGCGAGCGTTCGACTGAAACGTCCGCTCCTCGCGAACGTTTCACAGCCTCCAGCGCAGGAGGTGTCGCTGTTGCTGGTGCATCTGGCGCGAGCGGCGTCTTAGAAAAAATCTGGGATTGTCTCGGGTCCTGGATTGTTTTATGAGATGCCCGAGTACCAGTACGGGCAAAACAAAACGGATCGCTAAAAACGCCCCGCCCGATCATGATGCCGTTGAGACCTGGGTGAGCTGCAAATAGTTCTTCGCCGTGGGCGCGGTTGCGGATGTCGCCGTTGATAGTCAGCAGTGTTTGCGGGGCGATGTCATCACGCAGGGCTATGATGTCGTCGATGAGTTCGTAATGCGCTGGGACTTTACTCATCTCCTTTTTGGTACGGAGGTGGATGGTCAGATTAACAATGTCTTGCTGCAAAATAGTCGTCAGCCATTCGCGCCATTCGTCAACATACGTATAGCCCAGCCGTGTTTTGACGCTGACTGGTAACCCAGCAGTTTTGGCGGCGGCGATGGCGGCGATAGCTACCTCCGGCCGGCGGATCAGTGCCGCTCCCCCGCTTTTGATGGCGGATTTGGCGGGACAGCCCATGTTGATATCGATGCCGTCAAAGCCTAATTGAGCGCAATAGCCAGCAAATTGCTCCATATCACCTGGCTCGCCACCCCAGATTTGGGCGACTAGCGGATGCTCGTCGTTGGTTTTGACCAGCCGCCCAGCGATGGCCTTGTCGCCAGCATGTACCCAGCCTGTGGCATTAGCAAACTCGGTGAAAAACACGTCGGGGGCGCCAGCTTGCTTCACGACATGACGAAACACCACGTCAGTGACGGCTTCCATGGGCGCCAAGATGAAAAACGGCTGCGGTAGGTTGTCCCAAAATGATGTCATCTCTGTTATTTTACCATACAAAGGAGAAAACCCCTCACTCTCGCCATTGAGAATGAGGGGTGTTGGTGGGCTCAAGCGGTTCTGCTCGGAGTTGATCTCGACGGTGAGAAAAACTGCCACGAGTGAATCTCGCGAGCCCAGGGAGGGAGAGATGGCACGCCGTTGTGCCATCCCAGTGGATGTGACGGGAGTCGAACCCGCGAGGCGCATCGGTTTTTAAGACCTTGCCTCCTTACCTAGCACACCCTGTGATTCTTTTCCGGATTACCGGTCGGCGAATCAAGCCGGGGGCGGACGGACGCCCTTTGCTGACGCGGAGTCAGCGGTTTCGGGATCGCACAAACCCCGACCGCCAACGAAAACTGCCCTAAAGACGATTAGCGCTTACCGAAGCGCTCCTCGTCTCTGGCAACCGCCTTTCTGGCGGCGGTTCCTAGCTTTCCAGCCTGAGAGCCGAGTTCAGCCAGCTTTCGGCGTTCGAAGTCCGAAAGCTTCTCACCGCCAGCCGCCTTAGTGAAGGCGACATTACGGTCGGCAGGGTTCCACGTAGCCATGAGAGTTTTTCACCCCCTTCCTGCCGCAGTTGCGGCGCGTAGAAAAGAGCTAACTCCCCTGTCAAACCATGCTTTTGTGCGAAGCATGATTAAGACTCGACGTCATTTGCGACGCCTCGTCGGAAGTTAGCTCCACGAACAAAAGCAAGTATATATATCAATAATAGCAAGCTATGTCAATAGTTTTTGTCAAGATTGCCTACGCTACCTCTGTTAATAAATCTTCCTCAAACTGCACCATCCCCTTATAATCCGCCGAGTATTCGGAAATATCAGGCATATCTAACGCGGTGATTTTCCGCCAGACGATGCCGACAAGCCGCGCAAATTCAGCCAATGCTTCCTCAGAGAATGTGTCCTCCAGGCTGAGGATGTCGCCGGTTTTCATATCCGGCTCGACGAACTGCAGGCGGGCGCCGGTGAAGGTGAAATTGCCATAATCGCGTGATGACGTGACCAAGAGTTGATAGAACATCAGCTGCTGGCGGTATTTGTGGAGCTTGATTTTTTCATAGTCAGACGCGCCCTTCCAGGAGTACGATGGCTTACCGGTCTTGTAATCGGTCACGAAGATGGTCTTATTATGCTTATCAATATCGGCGACGTCCAGCTTGCCGGTCAGGCGCGCGCCGCCAACGACGACGCCTTGATGAGCGAAATCGAGTTCCGCGAGCTCGGTGTCATGAAACTCGGACGATTTGGCGTCCAGAAACGCCGTCAGCGCTGCCGTGCCTTTGTCCAGATACAGCGTGAAATCGTCGGGCGGCAGGTGCTGGGCCTCGAGCGATGTGCGGAAATGTTGGAGGGTGCGCTCGGCGGGCGGCAGGCGGTGGTCGGCGCGTAGCAGGTTGTGCAGCTGCTGTAGACTGGCGTGAATGGCGGTGCCGTAGCTGGCGGCGGGGCTTTTGGCGGACGGAAAGCGCAGCAGATTATTCAACAAAAAGTTCTGCGGACCGCCGCGCGAGACGTCGAGGAAATTATTGAGATGCGTAATGGAAAGTTTGTAGGTTTCTAAGGTCGGTGCCAGTACATCCTTGAGTTCCGCGGTAATCGGCGCGCTCAGCCGCGAGCTCCAGTCGGTTTGCGATACGGTAATTTGCGCTGCGGGCGTATCGGCAGCGGGGATAATCGTCGGCGTGTGGTCGGTCAGGAAGCTGGCGATCATGGTGTCGCTGCCGGCATCGTTGGTCTGGGAATAGGTCATGGTCAGGGTGGTTTTGGCACGGGTCATCGCCACGAAGAATAGCCGTAGCCGCTCGTCGTAGCTGGTGCCGGCGGGCTGGAGCTGGAGGTTGGCAGGATAGCGAATCAGTCGCGAGCGCGAGCGGACTTTCTCGCCCCAAGCGCTGTCGATTGCCCCGATGACGAAGACGTGCGGGAACTCCAGGCCCTTGGATTTGTGGGCGGTCATCAGGTTGATGGCGCCGCCGAGGGCGCTGGCCTGGGGGCGGATGTGCGTCAGGCGGGTTTTGGTCGAGCGGTGTAGGTCGATGAATTCTAAAAAGTCTGCCAGCGTCGGGGTTGCGTCGGTAGCGCGGTCGCGTAATTTTTGGCGCAGCGTGCGCAGACTCTCCAGCGTGGTTAGGTAGGCGTCGGGGTTTTGGGCGAGGGCTTCAGGTGAGAAGTAGTGGGCGGCGAGAGAGGTGGGTGAGGGTTCTTCGCCGGCTGATTGCAGGAGTTCCTTGCCGGAGTGAGCGCCGGAGCTATCCCTATCGACTCCTCTTTTCGCGCCGGGCGTCTGAGGACGCTCGGGCTGCAATCGCTGTACGGAGTCGATAGGGATAGCTCCGGCTTCCAATCCCAACAACTTATCCAACTGCTCCTCCAGCGGCAAATTCGGCACGTCCTTAGCCCGCTCCAGCAGCCACTCGCCAAACGGCTGAAAGGTGCTGTTCGCCAGCATGCTCTCCAGCCACAGCTGCCGATTCTTATAGGCGTGGAGGCTTAATTGCCAGATGTCCAGCGCCGAAAAGCCGAACGCCGGATGGGCGATGACCTCTGGTAGTAGACTGTTGGCGGTATCGAGATTATTCTGGTGAATCGCCACGACGACCCGCACCAACTTGTCCAGCGCCTGAATGATGTCCTGCTCTAAAATATCGTCGTGGTGCTCGTAATTGACCGTCAGATTCTGGCGGTACAGATACGGCAGCAGCTCGATCAGCTCCTTGTGGTGGCGGGCGATGACGGTGATGTGCGCTGGGTTTTCGCCGCGTTTGATCAGCTCAGCAATGTGCTGAGCCACCCCTGCCCGCTCCTCGCTCGCCGAGGTAAATTCCTGCACCTCAACCCGCGCGCCGTTACCAGACGCATGCGCGGTCAATTGTTTTGACAAGCCGTCAATAGTATTCTCGAGGCGATCCGCCCCCTGGGTAATCACCCCGCGCGCCGCCGTCAGGATGTCAGCCGCCGAGCGGTAATTGTCCGTCAGCACGATGATTTTCGGGTCGTGATAGTGCTGGCGGAAGCGCTGGATATTGCCAACATCCGCGCCCTGAAAACTGAAAATCGCCTGATCGTCGTCGCCGACCGCCATGATGTTGGGATTATCCTCATCGCCGGTCAGGTCGAATAGCAGCCGCAGCTGCGCCAGATTGGTGTCCTGAAATTCGTCGACCATGATGAACTGAAATTGCTCCTGAAGGTTGGCGCGCAGTTCCGGGTGGGACTCGCAGGCTTGAATGACGGACAAAATCATGTCGTCGTAGTCAAACAGCGAGCGCTCGGCCAGCACGTTGCCATATGCTTCGTAGACGTCGATGGCGGCGGATAGTTTCTCGCTGGCGGCAAAATCCTTCAGGATGAACTCGCCAGCGGCGTTCTTTTCGCACCATTTGTTTTTCCAGGCGGTCAGCGGTTTGGTGGAGTTGGTGTCAATTGCCTCCTGGGCGACGTGGGCGATACTGAGCGCCAGAACATGAGCGTACGGGGTGATGGAGGACGGCAGATTGGCAGAGTTTTGGGCGGTGGTTGCAGTGTTATTTGGCGCTGAGCTGGTGGTATTTTTAGAAAGCTCCGTAGCACCTCCCTTGCTGGTTTTAGCAGATTTTCCCTCGCCGACCCTCTCGGCAATCTTCTCCGCCAGCGGCGCAAATAACTCGATGGTTTTTTTAGAAATTTTGCTCGCAAATACCTGCTGGACGTCAGCAGTAATGTCGGCGATGACGCGCTGATTATCCGCCGTAATCGCTCGCAGTTCCGCCGGCGTGAGGCCGCTCTGCTTGAACTCGGAAATGACTCGGATCAGCTCGCTGGCGTAGACGAATTCGCCGTTGTTTTTAACGCTCAGCGGATTACGCCAATCAAGTCCCTCGAGAATCCCCGTCACGATCTGATGCTGCGTCAGTTCATCCGCTGGCTGAGCGTCAGCACCGTGAAAAAAATATTCCCGGTGCTGATTGATAATCTCCGTGCCGAAGCTGTGAAAGGTGTGAATGGCGATTTTATAAGCGTCCTCGCCGATGATCTGGCGCAGGCGCTGGCGCATGTTGGCGGCGCCGCTCTCGGTAAACGTCAGGCACAAAATACTGTCCGGCAGCGTATCGGTCTGGCGCAAAATCTGGGCGGTGCGCATGCTCAGCAGCTCGGTCTTACCCGTGCCTGGTCCGGCGATCACCAGGAGCGAACCGTGAATATAATCGACCGCTTGGCGCTGATTAGCGTTCAGCTTGGCGTAGCGAGTTTGAAAATCCATATCACTATTTTACTGCATAACGCTGGCGTTGGCGAAAAATTGCTAATAAAATAAAAAGCTGGAGTATAATGAAATTATCAAAACATAAGCGAAACGGAGGCGTGCGTGATGGCAGTAAAAACGAAAAAACAATCAGCAAAGAATTCGGCAAATATGCAAAATAAATGCGGTAAATGCGGTCGGTTCGGCGCGCTGGTGATTATGTTTACCGCGGCGCTAAGCTTGTCCTTAATTATTTCCATTTCTAATTCAGTGAAGCTGTTTGGCGAGACGAGTAGAGATGTGTTGAAACTGGAAGCGCGAGTTGAAAGGCTGGAGTTTTGCGTTGCCAAGAATATTTCGCCGTGCAGCTATGAAAAATTGCGCGAATGGAACGATGCGCACGACTCGTCGGAGAAATTCCGGCCGCAGATTGACGACGGATTTTACCGGTAAAATTAGCGGCAATTCGCCGTTGGTGGTAAAATATAATTATGAATACGACGACGTATGACGTGTTAGCGCTGGAAGAAATTGCCAAGGAAAAGTTTGATTTTTCGGTTGAGATTCAGTCGATAATTTTGCCGATGAGCGATGTTGGCCGGACGGCGGCAGCCAGCGTGTTCTTGACGAGTAAAAATCATTTGGCGGTATATGTAGAGGCGTCGTCGGCGGCTACGCTTGCCGATATTAAAAAAATAGTGCGTCGTATGGGTTTGAAGGTCGAGGAATTTTTACCGCCGAAGGGGCAGCCGAATTATTTTGACGATATCGGCCGCGAGCGTTTTCAGAGCGTGTTCCCTGGCATGAAGATTATATCAAGCGGCGATCTATTGTATTACCGGACGCTGGCGCCGTATAACCCAGCGCTGGGCATTATTTCCGAGGTAAAAAACGGCGAGATTTATCAGTTTGATCCGGATGCGCGCGGCGGCTGGCGGGTTGGCGCGCGGTTTCGATATAAGAGGATTCAGGCTGATTAATGCAAGATTATCTGGATATTATCAAGAGAAATTTACTGTCGCCGATTGTGCTGGCGATTTTCCTGCTGGCCGGGGCGCTGATTTATGTGCGCGAGTACCGCGATGCTTGGTTTATCTCGGTGGTGATCGTGGTCAATTCGCTGATCGGCATCGTTCAGGAAATTCGTGCCAAGCGGGTGCTGCACCGGCTGGAGCTGATGAGTGCGCCTCGGGCGCGGGTGCTGCGTGATGGCCAGGCGGTGGAGGTGCCGTATGATTCGCTGGTGGTTGGTGACGAGATTATCCTCAGGGCTGGCGATGAGCTGCCGGCGGACGCGACAGTGATGGTGTCGAAGGGTTTGGAGCTCAATGAAAGTATGCTCACTGGCGAGTCGGCGGCAATTGAGAAAGCGGTTGGCGACACGGTGCTGGCGGCAACCACGGTGCTGGCGGGAGAAGGCACGGCGCGGGTCACGGCAGTCGGCGACCAGACGAAAGCCGGTGCCATTAGCCAAGTCCTGAAACGCTATAAGCCGGAGCTGACGCCGCTGCAGATGGCGATTTGGCGGGCGATCACTTTCTTGACATACGGCGCGATTGTGTTGGCGACATTGATTTTTATAGTGTATTATTTCTCGGGCGATGACGTGGTGATTATATTAAAGACGATTACCTCGGCGGCGGTAACGGTGGTGCCGGAGGGGCTGCTGCTGGCTAGTTCCCTGCTGCTGGCGTTCGGCTCGCTGCGGCTGGCGCAGGCCAAGGTGTTGCCACAGAAGTTGGCGGCGATTGAGGCGATGGCGCTGCTTAATCTGTTGGCGGTGGACAAGACTGGCACGCTGACCAGCGACGAGGTGGCGCTGGAGCGAGTGGTGGCGTTTGATGAGATGATATCGGCAAATTCGATCACGGATACTTCGGAAAAATCCGCAGCCCAAGCGGCCGCGGGCAGTCCAGCGCGTAGATTTTCGGAGATAAAACTATCTGAAGCTGCTTCGGACGTTGCCGAGCTGGCTGCTCTCATCGCTCATGAAACCAGCGGCGGCAATATCACTGGGCAAGCCATCCTCGCGGAAATCACGCCGCCAAAGCACGCAGAAATCATCGAGGTGATGGCTTTTTCTTCAGCGCGCAAGATGGCGGGCGTCCGGGCCAAGGTCGACGGGAAAACCAGGACATTGATGATGGGGGCGCCGGAGTTTGTGGCCAAGCTAGCGCCGGTTGACGCCATGCTCCAGCGCCAGCTGGACGAGTGGGCGGACAGCGGCCTACGGGTGCTGATGCTGGCGGAATTTGATGATGAAACGACGAAGTTGAAGGATCTGCCGGACAGCTCTGGGCGGGCGATTGGCGCGGTGATTTTGCGTAATTCCCTGCGCGACGGCGTAATTGATACGGTCAAGTTCCTCCAGGAGCAAGGCGTGGTCATTCGCGTGATTTCCGGCGACAATCCGCGCACCGTGCAGCACATCGCGCGCGAGGCGGGCATTGATAATCCAGATAAGGCTATCCTCGGCTCGGCGCTGGCGGGTCTCAGCGATAAGGCTTTCAACAAGGCTGCCGATGAACACACGATTTTTGCCCGCGTGCTGCCAGAGCAAAAGGAGCGGCTGATCGCTCATTTCAAGCAGTCCGGCAAGTTCACCGGCATGGTCGGCGACGGCGTTAACGACGCGCTGGCGCTGAAAAAATCCGACCTCGGCGTGGCGATGTACGCGGGTGCTCCGGCATCGCGGCGGGTGGCGGATATCATTTTATTGAATAATTCGTTTACGTCCCTGCCGATTGGTATGAAGCTGGGTAATCGGATCATGCAAGCGATCGAAGTGATCGCTACCCTGTTCTTTCACAAGATTATTTACGGCGTGGTGCTGCTGCTGAGTACCATGCTGGTCGGGCTGAATTATCCGTACGCGCCGCGGCACATCACCTTCCTTAATATTTTCCTAGTGACCATGCCGACGATCATGTGGACACTGTTTCCGCCGCGTCCGCGCCACCGGGTCAATCCGGCGCATTTCTGGCGAGACACCCTGCAGGCGGTGGCGCCGATCGCGCTACTGACGGGCCTGACGGTGGCGTTTACTTACTGGTCGGGCGTGACGCTGCATCCACATCAGGTGGCCGAGGCAGCGACAATGACGGTCCTAACGGCCACGTTCTTTGGGATTTATCTGGTGTTTTTGGTCGGGCCGATGCTCGGTGTAATTTTGGATAAGCGGGCGCACCTGGCGCGGACGCTGTATATGGCAGGCGTGCTGCTTGTTACCTTGGTGAGTTTTGGTGTCGAGCCGCTCAGGCAGTTCTTTGACTTTACCGTGCCAAATATTATCTTGCTCTGGCCAGGTATCGCCGTGGTTGTCATCGTCGCCCTAGTTCAGTGGTGGCTAGCCCGCCGCGCTGGTAAAAAATTAATCACCCGAGAAAATCGGAAGTAAAGTGCCGTTGTAATAAAACAACCCGGCAGACAAATCGTGCGCCTACCGGGTTTTGATCGCTAATCTTGGAAGCGGTCTGACTCTAATGGTTGGGGGCGATGTCTTTCATTGAACCATTTGTCTAATGCTTCACTGTGTTCCCAGTCGAATACAAATTCACTTCCTAGTTCAAAAATCATGCTCATAACGAGCGGATCTGATTCTCCCGTTTGTTTTTCAGGGATAGTGATACCTATTCGGTTAAGAGTTTCCTCTGCGACGTCGGCTATGGCTACATTCTTGCTTTCATTAAGGCGTGCTTGCATAAGTTTTGCCCACAGTATAGCGTAAGTACGCGACATTGAGACTCTAGCATCACTTACTGATTCGAATTGTCTTTCCTCTGGTTGATTTTCCTTGTCGCCGTAGACGTTATCTGTCTTTTCACCGCCGTAAAGAGTAAGCTTTACGTCCCATACTTCTTCTTTTAACTTTTTGTATGTTTCTTTCATGTTAATAATAGCGTCGGCACGTTCTATCTGTTCATCTCCAGCTAGGCGTTTTTTCTCGTCTTCCTGTGCTTCGGCTTCAAGGATTTCTTGGGGTATATTGTCCAGGGTTTGTGTTACCAGCGGATATTCAATAGCAGCTTCGGGAGTATCGTTTTCAGCGACAGTTATCTGCTGATTGCAATGTCCGCGCATGGCTCGCGCCCAAGCTTGTTCCAATTGTTTAGGGTCGGAATTTTCACCTACAAGTACATAAACCCCGCCAAAATTAAGCAGCAATTTCTGGTCTTCGTCTAGCGTCTCTGGGTTAGTTTGCATGGTTAGCTGGGCTAGTCTCACTGCGTCTCTGAAGAATACTCTGCCATCCACAAGGCTGCTTCCGTTAATTGCCTCCACTTTTTCAAACGGGCTATGAGTTTTATTAGATTCAAATTTGACTTCGGTTTTGATGCTTCTATCAGGGTATGCTTCTAAACTTTCCCAGCCTGCCAGCATTTTTGCTAGCACTTCATTATCCGACGCCTTATGCGGTGCTTTTTCTGACGATTCTGGTGCTGTTGTCATAAATGTAAAACTCTCCTCCTTTATGATAGTACTAAAATACTATATCAGCGGTACATTGTCAGTGTCAAATCATTGTTTTTGCGCTAGTGCTGGTGTTTTTGGCAGTTTACTTTTTATCAAGAATAACCAGATGTTCAATATGCGGCGTGCGCGGGAAAAAATTATAGCCGCGGTGATGAACGATGTGGTATTTTTCTTGCAGGAGTCGAACATCGCGAGCTTGGGTGACGGGATTACAACTGAGATAAATGATGCGCGGCGGCAGCTGTTGCAACAATGTTGCAATAACGTCGGGATGTAGGCCAGCGCGCGGCGGGTCAACGATGACGATTTCCTTGCCTGTAATATAGTCGAGGGCTTGTTCGCTGGGAGCGAGGACGGCGCGGGCGTCGGTGCGGTCAAGTTCGGCGATGTTGCGCTGCATTTCGCGGACAGCGTCGGCGTTGATTTCCACCAGCGTGACGTTGCCGCTGCCAATGGTCAAACCAATGGTGCCGACGCCAGCGTAGAAATCAAGGGTTGGCTCGCCCGTCTCACAAACACCTTTCTCTTCAGGCCGGCGCGCCGCTAACTGATCTAGCTGGCGCTCTTGGCGCACACTCGCTGGAAAGGCAAAGCCTTCAGGAAAAGAGTTTGACGAGCCGTGCTGACTATTTGTTCCTTGCTGTTCAGATTTTTTCTGGCGGTGCCCGAGCTGCCAATACGAACTCTCGCGTGACACCCACTCCCGCATATCGCGCAGCGCCTGCTCGTAAACCGGGATGTTGACTTGGAAAAAGCCTTCGCAGGCGTAGCGGAATGGCACGCCAAGGATGGTGTCGGTCAAGGTGGTGTTGCCGAAACGCGTCAAGCGCTCGGTGATGCGGCTGGCTGGCGAGCGCGGATCGGAATAGATAATTTCCCCGCCCTGAGCCGGTAATTTGGCGGCGTCATCAGCGGTAATTATTTCGGGCAAGCGATCTTTAATATACAACTGCCATACACAACTTCCTGACTGATCGCAGCGGACGAGTAAGGTCTTGAGCTGGCGAGCCGCGACGTGCTTATGGCGCAGCAAATCGCGGACAGCACGCGCCAAGTTGTTGATTTCTGGGTGTGCCAAACTTGTGCCATTGACGACAATCTTGCCTTTGCTGCCGCGGCGGAAAAATGCCAAGTCAAGCGTATCACCAGATGATTCCTCACGGTCGCTATCCGCGTTTACCCCTCGGGTATCGTCATAAAATAATCCGGGACCCACGTAAGCCAGCCCAGATTTTTTCTGAGATACCGCTCGGGATACTACCGATTCACTGTACCAACTAAATTCAACTTTGTTGCGATAACCATATGCAACATTGTTGCAATAAATATCAATCGCTGCCGGTAATGCAACATTATGCAGCGTAAAGGCGTCGTCGATCAATTGCCTTTTGCACGCCTGTTCAATCTCGAGCGGCATGATTTGCCATGGACTGGTCGAAAGATAACTATCCGGATCGCGCGGCTGGATACGGTCGGGGCTTGGCGAGATCACTCCTTCGACGATCGCTTCGACGAAGTGTGATTTCTTTTTGGTAATGCGGACAGTAGCCGTCTCGCCGGGTAGTCCGCCCCATACGAAACATTTGCGCCCGTCAGCCAGCGTCCCTAGTGCTTGCCCGCCGCCAACGATCTTCTCTAGTGTCAGCGTCTCAAAAATCTGCCGTCTCATCAAGAGTTATTATAACAGATTAGAAACTGCATTCTGGCGCTGACGAGAACCAGGAAGATTGCATATTTTTGCCAGATTTACACACGCTGCCATCTGCTTTATATGCTTGTATGGCATAGCTGTCCGCCGTCCCATTGGCGATGTAATGGTAATTATTATCTTTATAGTCCTTTGGCAATTCTTTCATGTACTTTGGGATTAAAACTCCAGCCAACTGCCCGCCGCTGCAACCTGATGTATAGCAGCCAGTCGGCGCCGGATATTGCCCGTTGTCTTGATGATATCGGTCAATAGCGTTGGCGATGATTTTCAGGTCGGTTTTAGTCTTAGAATCTATGGAGCTGTTACGAGCCGATCGCCACGCTAATCCGCCGATGGTAGCCAGAACAGCGATGACGGCAATGATAATCAACACCTCGACGATGGTAAAACCCTTACGGTTATTCATAGTTAGATTATACGTTATGTTGGCGTCTGGTTGCAAGACCGATTATGGAATTTTTTTACTGGGCGTGCTACAATTAGCAATGTCCTGGCTTTGATGGGACGTCGCCAAGTGGTAAGGCACTGGGTTTTGGTCCCAGCATTCGCAGGTTCGAATCCTGCCGTCCCAGCCAAGTTAGCTAATTATCAAGCTTTCGCTCGTAAAAGAGCGTTTTTTTGTTGAATTATAAAGATTATGGTCAAATACTATTGACAAATTAAGAAAATAGGAGTATTATAGACAATTGTTATAATCTTAAACATAAGGAGTAAGAGGAGTTTTATGGGAAAAGAATTACCACCATCATTTGAACGTGAGCAACTGTATCAAGCCCGAGTTATTAGTCAACGGCACGCAGCTAGGGTTTCGGAGAATTTGCAAAAACCAGTTATCGTAGTAGGTCCAGGCGTACAATATCAGCGTGGAGAGCAGCCTAGTCCACAACTTGAGGGTAGTAGAGATAGAGAGCAATTTCTAGGAAAAGTGAGAAAAGTTGGTGGAAAGGTGATGGCGGTTTTTCTTGGTGCAACTATAGCGGTTGGTGTAGGCAACGCTTTTCGAGACGGTGCAAGTAGTGAAAAAAGGGAAGGCGCGCCGGCGTGCCAGACGGTTACAATGAGTGGTCCGGAGCGTTCTGGCGGTCTTGTTACAGCTAGCAAAGAAGATAGGCAGGCTGCTCAAGCCGCTCTTAATGAATTGCCAGGAGGATACCAGGTTGAGAATACTCCTGTTAGTGGAACGATGGTGTCTTCAGAAAAAGGGGCTGAGATATTTGGTCCCGGTACCGAAGTCACTTTCTGTGTAACAGAAAGCGGTGTAAGCACTAACTATAGTTCGCCAGAAAGCGCAACAGCGTTTCCTGGCTCTGCCGCCGAATTCAGCGCGGTAACACCTGGCGAGCCTGAAAGCCCCGACCCTAAATCACATTAGAAAACAGCAAATAACTAGATAATCATATTATCTACCAAACCCCCTCGCCTGGCGTCTACTAAGCAATTTATGCAGTTCGCATGTTCCGATCGGTATCACGAACGCAGTTATGCTTATTAGCGCCAGGTGTATTGGTTCGACAGGTTTGATGTGAAGCACCTCGCCGAGCGGGCCGAATAGCGCCAGCATCTGCAGAGCCGCAGATAGAATCATGCCAAAGTAAAAGCTGCGGTTCATTACCTTCAAGCGAGTAAATATCGAATCTTGGTCGCTGCGGGCGTTGAAGGCGTTAGCCCATTGACTGACCACCAGCGAAACGAAAGCCAGCGTCTGCGCATAGTCGTGGCCGCGGCTTTTTTCAAATATGACATAAACGCCGAGAGCCAGCGACGACATCGTCAAGGCGACAATACACATCCGCCAGATCATTTTTTGCTCCAGAATTGGCGCGTCGGGTTGCTTTGGCGGCTGTTTCATAGTGTTCTTCTCCGGCGGTTCCAGTCCTAGCGGAATGACCATCGACGTGTCGGTTACCAAATTGACCCATAAAATCTGCACCGGCTCCAGCGGAGTTTTAATGCCGATTAGCAGCGCGCCAATCATGGTGATTAGCTCGCCAGTGTTGGTTGATAGCAAGTAAAACAGCATTCGCCGCACGTTGGCGATAATGGTGCGGCCTTCTTTCATGGCGTCGATAATCGTCTTAAAATTGTCGTCCAGCAGGATTATCGCGCCGGCGTCTTTGGCGATGTGTGAGCCTGAGCCCATAGCAATTCCGACGTCCGCGCCGGATAGCGCCGGTACATCGTTAACGCCGTCGCCAGTCATGGCGGTGATGTTATGGCGCTTTAAGATGGTTAAAATCCGGTATTTCTGTTCCGGGATAACGCGCGAGAAAACCTTTGTCCGCTCAATGATTTCGTCTAGTTCGTCGTCGGTCATCTTCGACATTTCTCGGCAATCAAAAACCTCTTCCCTGTCTTTTACCATGCCAAGTTTCTTGCCAATTTGGTATGCCGTCTCGAAGTGGTCGCCGGTGATCATGCGTACGGAAACCCCCGCCGCCAGCGCTGATTTGATGGCTCGTGCTGCCTCTGGACGCAGGACGTCTGCCACCGCCGCCAGTCCGGCGAACCGCAATTTTTGGCGCGAAATTTGCTGGAAATCTGCTAAGATTTCCGAGGTGTCGCTGGTTGCTAGGCCCACGACGCGGTAGCCTTGCGATGTTAAATCGCCAATCGCCCGCTTGGCGCGCCTAGCTTCCGCTGCCGGTACTTTGCAGCGCTTGATGATTTCTTCTGGCGCCCCTTTGTAATACATTTTATAATCCGCGCCGTGATGCCAAACCGTCGCCGACATCGAGAATTCCTGGTTAAACGGCAGCTCCGCCGCTGGCAGGCCGCGAACGCCGGCATTGTTTTTTCGGGCAAAATTATCCAGCGCGATATCCAGCGGATCGTGGCTTTTACTGTCGCCGCGATTGACGAAATACGCCATCAACTTCGCCAAATTGTTATGCTTTTCCAGCGTCCAAGTATCTTGCACCGTCAGTAGATTTTTCGTCAGCGTGCCAGTTTTATCGGTGGCAATAGTGGTGATGACGCCAATTGTCTCAATTGCCCGCATTTGATGAACTAGCGCTTTTTTAGCAGCCATCCGCCGCATTCCTAAGACCAGCACTACGGAAATAGCAATTGGCAAACTTTCCGGCACGGCGCTGACTGCCAGCGCCATGACAAATCTCAGGCTATCCAAAAAATCCATGCCGCGCAGTAAACTCAGCCCGAACGCCACCAGCGAGATACTGCCTACTGCCGCGATAATTTTGGTAATTAGCTTGTCGATTTTTTGCTGAACCGGGCTTTTAGCGGCTTCTTTTTTGGACAGCATTGCCAGATTGCCGAACTCCGTATCATTGCCAGTGGCGATTACTGCGCCAGCGCCCGTGCCGGATACCACGAACGAACCTTGGAATAGTATGTTGGTCTGCTCGTAAATTTCTTTTTTTCCGTCCAGCGTCTCGATATTTTTAGAAATTGGCACAGATTCGCCAGTCAGCTGCGCCTCGTCAACCCGCAAATTGGCGGTTTTGATTAGGCGGATATCGGCGGGGACTTTCTCGCCTTCGGACAAATTGACGATATCGCCCGGTACCAGCTGCGAACTGTCCACGGCAGTAACTTTTCCGGCGCGCAGCACGTCGATTTTTTGGGCGTCGCGGCGCGACAGGCTGCGCAGCACCCGGTCGGTTGAAAACCGCTGGACATAAAAAATAACGGCAGAAACCGCGATGATGATAAAGATAATAACTGCGTCAATCGCCTCGCCGTGGAGCAAACTAATTGCGGCGGCGGCTGCTAAAATCACCACGAACACATCCATAAACGGCTCTAGAATCTTTTTCCAGAGCGGTTCGGACTTGATATTGATGATGTTCAATCCGTATTGTTTTTGGCGGCGTTTGACTTCGGCAGCACTGAGCCCGCCAGCGCGCGTATGCAGCTTTTTTAGCGCCTCATCGGCAGAAATAGTATAAAAAACCATAAGCTGATTATATGGGAAAAACTGCCGGGTGTCGAGATTTGGCTGCCTGGGGCGCGCGGAAATGGCAGTAAATTGTAATTATGATTAGTGTTCTGCCGGTAAAACGGTATATAATAATAAAAAGATAAAGCTAACCAGCAAAGGAAAAACATGAAAAATGTAAATAAGAAGCTGAAGCAAAATTGGTGGATTATCGCCGGGTTTGTCGTGGTCATTGGCATACAAATTGCTACGACGGCGATGCTGTGTAGCGTCATGCAGCAGCGCGACCAGGATATTATGAAAGATGTTCTGAATCTGCGCGTTCAATTGATGAAAAAGAACGTCTTGTAGGATGTTTTTCGGCGGGATAGTCCCGCGGGAATGTAGGATTCGCTTTCGTCGTTTCCGACTCATCAGCATAGACACGCATCTATGGAGCGAATGCGACAAGCAGATGGTTGATATGAAGAGAAAACACGATGTCAGACGACATCAGTCCGTATATCGTCCTGCTTTGCCGCATTCAGCTTAGTTGTCAGTCGGCGATCGTAGTGTACCAGGAGCGGTTCCAGATGTTCCCAACTCTGCTGGGCGCGAGCCCCATGTCAGAAACAAAGCCGAGCTTGTATTCCATGTCGTCGGTGACGACTGGGATAATCTGGAATCCCAGGTCGTTCGTGGTGGGCTTCCCCACCACGACGGCAGAGTAGGACCGCACCCACGGGCAACTGCCCGTGTAGTGCACGTGGATCCTCATGCCGACCCGGAGGTCGGTCAGGGTGAGCGCATTCGGGTGGAGCGGGTTACGCTCCTGCGAACTCCGCCGCGGACGCGACGGGACGTCGACGATCTCGACCTTGGCGATCAGCTTGTCGCTGATCTTCGGGTCGACGGGCATCTGGTCGACAGCGACGACCTTGCCGTCGCCATCCTTGATAGTGATGACGATGATGTGTCTCATCGTCGTCTCCTTCCTTCTTCCTCGCGGCGACTGCCGCCCGCTCTCCGTCTGGAGAAACAGGCTACGCGTGATTCTTCTCTATATCACACGAGACGAGGTCTCAACCGCCAAAGAAACCTAATAATACCTCTCTTCGCCAATCAAGATCTCATCTCGTGCTTACATCTGCTTGTCAATGATACACTTTCGGACAAGGAGTTTTTCACTCAACTCGTCAACAAAAGCTGATATATATATCATATCCGAATGTTAAAGTCAATGGATTTCAGCAATTTTCTTGAATTTTAGGCAAAAATAGGGTGAAAATTAGGTAAAAATAAGTAAAATCATGAAAAACCGCAGGAAAATGAATAGAAAATAAAAAATAGCCCCCAAGGTGCGGAAGCTATTGCAGTTATTGATTCTACGGCGGACAATCGCTGCCTGAACTCAGACAGGCATTTGAACGATTTAGCTGATATTCAGGACTTGCAACTGGCGGCTGGCGGAGCCGTTTTTCCAGGAAACGGTTTCTGACGCTTTGTGGTTCAATAGACTTTTACCCAGCGGACTGTCTACAGAAATACGCCCGTCCAGCGGATTAGCCTCCAGGCTGTGAACCAGCCTGTAGCGGAACATTTGCCCGTGCTGATCCATCAGATCCACCACCGAACCTAGCGCAATCTTCAGCCGGTCGCGTTTGCGCGGCAGCGGTTTGGCGGTTTTGGCGGTCTCCCTTTTCAGGCTCAGCCGGGACTGGACGTTCTCCAGGCTGATGATGACGTCGCTGCGATGGAGTTTGTCGTCGCGGGACTTGGCGCGCCCGATTTCTTTCAGCTCAGCGATCAGCGACTTCTCTTCCATCTCCAAACGCGAGATCTCCTTATGCAGTTCCTTAAATCCTTTTTTGCTTAAAAATGTTGTACTCATACTTCCCCTTTCAGACTGGCAATCCAACCAATCAATAATCCCATTACAACATCCGATTCTGAAAATTAGCTGAAAATCTAAACAATTGGCAAAGAAATGGTAAAAACTGTCGAGCCTTTTACGGTGGCAACAGAGATTTGTCCGCCCAAAGCCCTGGTTAATTGTTCCGCCAGCGGCAGCCCCAACCCATAGCCTTTCGTCCGCTGGTTGCCGCGAAAAAACTGCTCAAACACGTGCGGCAGATTCTGCTGGGAAATCGCGCCATCGTTAGTAAAATGTACGGTGATATTTTGTTTCGACGGCAGTACCTGGATTTTTACCGGCGAATTCTTCGGGCTGTGTTTTAATGCATTGTCAAGTAAAATCGCGCACAGCTCCCGCGTTGCGGCTTGGTGAAGAGAGATGTTTGTGTGTTCCGGGCAGTTCATTTCCGTGCGAGTTTCGGCTTTTCGTTCGCGGATGAGATTGGATATCAATTCTGCCAAGTCGAAACTTTTATCTTCCAGTGCCAGCCTGTTCTCTGTTCGCGACAGCTCCAAAAGCATGGCGGTCAGCTCGGTCAATTTGTTGATTTCCTCCAAATTGCTTTCCAGCGTTTCCGTTAGTTCCGCTCGCGGCGTTTTTGGGTTTTTCAGCGCCAGTTCGGTCTCTGCTTTCATAATTGCCAGCGGCGTGCGCAGCTGATGGCTGGCGTTGGAAACGAACCGCGACTGGGCTTTATGCGCCGCCTCAATCGGCCGCAGCGTAATCCTCGCCAATAAATATGAACAAGCGCCGCCTGCTAGCAGCACGATGAGATTGATATAGCCCAAGCTAATCAGCAGATTGCGCGTCGAAACATCCATACGTTCCGACAAGTCAATACTAGGAAAATTGTTGCCGCGCTGAATGATAATTTTATGGATTTGCGCGTCAACTTCCGAGCGCGCCACTTGAAAAATAATACTGCTAAACAACAGGCTGACGACCATTAAAATCAGTAAATACCAGCCTGCCAATTTAATAGTTGCCGAGGTAAAAATTTTCATGCTTCAATCCGGTAACCGAAGCCGCGGACGGTTTTTATCAATTGTTTTTTGAACGGCTTATCGATTTTTTGGCGCAAGTTTTTTATGTACGCCTCGACATTGTTCGGTAAAATATCGGCATCAAAATCCCAAACATGGTCGATTAACGTTTCTTTGCTAAGAATTTGGTTCGGGTGCTGCATTAAATATTCCAGCAGCGCGTATTCTTTACTGGTCAAGTCGATAGTTTTTCCAGCGCGCATCACGGTTTGCTGCTGCTTATCAATCGTCAAATCGGCAATTTTCAGAACATCTGGCTGCTGAATTGGCGGCCGGCGCAGTAAGGCTCTCACTCGCGCCAGCAGCTCGTCGATAGCAAACGGTTTAACCAGATAATCATCCGCGCCTGCGTCCAGCCCAAAGGTTTTATCTTCGGTGGTACCCAGGGCTGTGAGGAATAAAATCGGCATGTTTTTACCGTTTTTACGCAATTTTTTAACAATTTCCGCGCCCTCCATGCCTGGCAGCATTCGATCAACGATTAGTAAATCGTACGGCTGGCTGTCTGCCAAATTAAAGCCTTCTTCCCCGTCATGTACGGCGTCAACAGCGTACGTCTCGCGCTTGAGCGCCTCGGCGATGACTCGGGCAATTTTTCGTTCGTCTTCGATAATTAGCAGCCGCATATATTAACTATTATACGCCATTTGGCAGCTCGGGCGGGATAGTGCTATAATTTTCTTCAAAGAAAAGGAGAGTACATGCCGGATAGGAAAAAAATTGTTGAAATTCGTCATTTTAAGATGAAATTTGGCAATAAAACAGTTATTAAAGATTTGAGCTTTGACGTTTTCCAGGGCGAAGTGTTTGGCTTTCTCGGTAGCAACGGTTCGGGGAAAACCACGACGCTCAGGGCGCTGCTGGGGCTATACGAGCCGACGGCGGGCGAGCTGCTGATTGACGGTAAACCGTATGCGGTGGATAGCCAGATTAACCTCGGTTATTTGCCGGAAGAGCGCGGTCTGTATAAAAAGGAAAAAGTACTGGATGTGATGATTTATTTCGGCCAGCTGAAAGGTTTGAGCCGCGACGAAGCGAGAGAATTTTCTCTGAATTTTCTGAAGCGTGTTGATTTGACCGATAAAGCTGGTATGCGACTGGACAAGCTTTCTGGCGGCCAGCAGCAAAAAATTCAGCTGGGCGTGACCATTATGGGCGATCCGGAACTGCTAATCATGGACGAGCCGACCAAAGGCTTTGATCCGGTCAATCGGCGGCTGCTGATGAATATCATTGAGGAGCGGCGCAAGGCTGGCGCGACGATTATTTACGTGACGCACCAGATGGAAGAAGTCGAACAGCTGTGCGATCGGCTGATTCTATTAAAAGACGGCCAAGCGGCGGCGTACGGCACGCTGGCAGAGGTGAAAAAACAGTTCGGCGGCGCATCAATGGATGATATTTTTGTTAAAGTGTACGGCGGCGAAGCAAAGGAGTTAGGCGATGAGTAAAATGCATAATTTGGGGACAGTTTTCAAGTTTGAGACTATCCGGGTACTGAAAAAGCCGACGTTTTGGCTGATGG
>ERZ772955.900-NODE-900-length-21057-cov-5.503381_pt1 | contig 21057 bp, 18 predicted proteins | sample MGYA00511133_ERZ772955 | MGnify/ENA primary metagenome ERZ772955 (study PRJEB29015, sample SAMEA2737914) | human oral metagenome | biome: human oral; feature: human-associated habitat; material: dental | place: China | collected 2149 ... | reverse complement strand
TTCCGAAAGAAATAGTGATTGCCCACTATTCAGACTTAGGAGGAATGTTCAAATCGAGCTCTGTCTTCTGCTTTTGCTCCGTCACAGTACCGTCCTTTGCACTGTTATTACAATAGTCCGTCACATAAAAACGATACGTTAACCGACCGTAAGCTCGTAGCCATCCTCTGACTTTTGTATTCTCCAAGTTATGGACGTAGCCGAACTTACCAATGATGCATCATGTGAAACAAGTAAAAGCGCCCCAGGATATACGGATAGCAGTCGCTCAAGAGCCTCTGTGGATCCAAGGTCAAGATAATTCGTTGGCTCATCCATCACAAGAAGTTCAGGTGATTCCAAAATCCCTAACGCAAGCATGAGCTTTCTCATTTCACCCGGACTTACGATATCTCCCTCAAGAATACAATCTGGATCTGAGTTGAGCTGCGCCACAATGGAAAGCACTTGTCCACGCTGGGCGCTAGTAAGCTCTCTCATTTTTTTCAACGTTTTTTCTTTCTGCAATACATCGGGTTCCTGAGGAATATACAGTACCCTTGTGTCAGCATGACCCGTATTTGCAAAGGTTGCGTCCATGAAACTCATATCGATAAGTCTCGCATCAATGGACCTCGTATCAGCGGAAATGCTCGCGATAATTTTCTTAACCAAAGTAGTCTTTCCAGATCCATTGTCTCCAACTAGTCCAATATGATCTGTATTTCCAATAAAGAGCGCCGGCAAGCTGAGCAAAGACTCACCAACGGAAATACGACCAGGTTCCATCCTGAAAAGGACCTTTCGCTTACTCGGTTCAACGTCAAGCCACACGTGAGCGTCATATCGTTTTTCAACTTTACTGTCAGCAACGTCATCCTCAGCTTTTTCAAGCCTGTCCTGCATACGAGCGGACAATTTGCCCGCCTTTCCGTCTTGACCGGAAACAATGTAGTGGCGCTTTTTTGCTCTCGCATCGCTATCGTTTTTCGCAATGCCCTTCCCGCTCCTACGCGCTTGCACCCGAGACGCCTCTTCTCGGCGGCGCTGAGCTTCTCGCTCTGTTCTCGCCTTTTCTTTTTGCACTATTTCTCGAGCATGAATTGCACTCGAACGCTCTAAAGCGACCTGTGAAGATGCCTGTGAATATCCGCCGGGCCGCATGGTAGCGGTGCCGTTTGCTATGAACAGACATTGCGAGCAAAGTGCGTCGAGAAGTTCTCGGTCATGCGAAATGAGTACTCCAACGCCTTTGAACTTTGACAACGCCGCAAACAAGGCATGCCGAGTGGATGCGTCTACATGGTTGGTGGGCTCATCAACAACAAGCACATCGGGAGCGGACCACAACGCACATGCAACCTGGAGTCGCTTCTGCTGTCCGCACGAGAGCGTGTCATACCGCCAAGGCCAGTCGTCTCCGATGGCCAACTCGTTTCTCAACTTTATTGCTGCCCGATCATAGGCCACAGCAAAGTCTTCGAGATTGCCCGGAGCTTCCTCTGTGCTTTGATCGCAATATGTCGAGAAAAGCAAAGGACTCACAACTCCCACATCAGGCTGCAGAAGGCCGCACACAACACGCGCAAGTGTTGTTTTTCCGGAGCCGTTATCGCCGACAAAACCAGTCCAGCCCGCAGGAAGCGTAGCGGTCACATTGCGTATAGTAGGTTCAACTGCCAACGGATAGGTATATTCAATATTTGATAGATTAAGCTGCATGTTACCTCGGTTCTGCCGAAGGCTATACGGAGCAGCATGCAAATTATGAGCTTCAACTGTATCTAACTTTGAATATGTCTAACTGCAAAGATATCGTTATTTAGCGTATGTTAAGACATGAATAAGCGATGCTGCACCCGTGATAGCCGTCGGCGACGTTACGTGTATTCGGGTTTTTGAGTATCGCTAGTTCTTCATGCACCTGATCCCTTCTCGTACCGGCGCTTGCCAAAGGCTCCGGCAGATTGTTAAAACCATAGTAGCTTTGGAAACGCATTAAGACAAGAGAGCCTTGATGGGTAGAGAAACTCATCTATTGGTTCGTGTATCTGAGATCTATCCGACAACAAGACCTTCATCACGTGTTTCACCAAATCTCTCAGCATCAACGATTCTCTATTAAAATCTTTTCTTTCCGAATGACAGGGATGCTAAAAGCTATGATTTCTGCCAGCATCGAAGCAAGTACATCGTATAAATCAAATACTGCACTCGTATTAATACATGGCAATAGCTCGTTAATAAAAGACATGAATATGACGGAAACACATATACAAAACAGCACTTTCTTAGAAAATTCAATATTTGAGAAGGCCTTACTTTCACCAAATACTGGACTAAAGAGCTGTTTTAACATAGCTGTCGCAATCCACGCCCCTCCAAAACTGGGTGTAAAATAAAATATAGGTATAACTGAATTGATTGAATAATAGTGTCTTAAAAGTATTGTTATCAGCCAAATCAACAATCCCAAGATTGCCATAATCTCAATGGAACTAATTTCTATTGTTCTTTTATCCAAATGTAGCACCTCCTTATTACATTTTAATTTACCAATCACCACTTCTATAAAAGCCTTACGCCAAAATCATAAAGTGGTGATTGCAGGCACTATGCAGCGTGTTTACCAGCGATTCGTTGTGTATTCAAGTTATTAAAATCTTTGGCGCGGTCATAGTCTATTCTTCTGCTCCTCAACGTTCTTATCGCCTATCGTCATAAAACACTTGAGCGCGGGCACAGACTCCCTGCTTAAAATTACAGAGCAATATTTCACCTTGGCAAAGATCAAATTCCCCAAACGGGAACTGCCTGAACGGTTTGCGTGATGAGGTACGGCTCTGGAGTTTGACAAACAACATGACCAAAACCTACCTCATAACCAGGAAGGTTTTCAAGGCAGGCAAAATTCTTCACAGCATCCTTTCTCACCGTCGCTGATACCTTTACCTCAACAGGATGTAGAATATGCCCATCTTGAATAACGAGGTCAATTTCTCTTTTCTTGGCATCGCGGTAGAACCAGACATCGTGCAGACTTTTTCCTGAGTTCATAAAGCTCTTAAGAATCTCGGAGACGACAAACGTCTCAAAGATGTGTCCTGCTGCTGCGCCATTTCGCAACTGATCAGGTGTCGTCCACCTGGTTAGATGACATACGAGACCGGTATCCATGAAAAAAATCTTCGGGGTCTTCGTCAGACGCTTGTCGATATTTGGCCAAAACGGTTCGATAACGCGCACGATATTGGAAGCCTGAAGAACTGAGAGCCAGGCTTTGACCGTCTTATGATCCACGTCAACGGCGTTTGCAATATCAGAGGCATTCAGAAGCTGACCGGTCCTTGCCGCACATGCAACCATAAAGCTGTAAAACTTTGCTTCGTTCTTTACGCTAACAAGTTCGCGAACATCGCGCTCAAGATAGGCAGCCACGTAGTCAGTGTAGAAGAGATCCCAATCAATGTTGGAGTCTTGCAGCTCTGGCATCGAACCCCGATGAATTAAGTTCCAAACGTCCGTCAAGGGCGAATTCAAAGAATCGGCCATCAATTCTGGAATGTAAGGATGGGGGCTGGAAGAATTACCGGAGAGTTCCCTCAGACTCAAACCGGGCATCTCTAGAATCCGTATCCTTCCCGCTAGGGACTCGCTCACACCCTTCATAAGATGATATGTTTGCAAACCGGTAAGTACAATGCGGCCCTTTCCCTCCGATTGATCAACGATCCATTTTATCGGCGAGAAGAGCTCTGGCACACGCTGCACTTCATCAATAATAAGCGGAAGGGCCTTTGATTCGAAAAAGAGGACAGAGTCCTCTTTGGCAAGAAGATAGTCCCTGGGATTTTCCATCGAAACATAGTTAAAGTCATTACCGAGATGCTGTTTGAGTACGGTTGTCTTTCCAACCTGGCGAGCACCGGTCACAAGCACAACTTTTCCCTGCTTTAGCATTGCGTCAATCGTTGGCTCAATTTCACGCTTTATATACATACAAGGACCTCCCAGCAACAGGAGGTCATTTTCTCATTAGTATTCAATGCTGTCAAATTTGGGAATTATATTCCCAAATTTATCCATTTTCACTTAGTAATTTTTAATAGTTACATGTCTCGCTTTTAAGTACTTCAACGATGTTAGCTCATGCGGGCATTCATACACCTCGTCAAGGACGGTGAAGGTCTGCTCTCTTTGATCGCTTCTCCCGTTTCGAACTGGAAGGATGAGATGAGCTCTTGCGTATCATAATAGAACTCGAATTACTTGTGCATCGCCATATTCTGATCAAGGTTAATGCAGATCATGTTCGAGAAATGTGTCCTTCTAAACTCTTTCCGACCTAATACGTATCGCTCGGGATCAAGGGTTTGCGTCTCGGCGTACCTCTCCATTCAACAAGCTTGTCTCTCAGGAATCTTTTCATCAGACTTCCTTAAAGCAAATTACGTCCTTATTTTCAAATCAATTAGAGAAAATAAGGACGTAAAAGTGTAAATGGTGGAGATATTCAGACGATACTACTCCGCCTAATGACCACATGGCTCGTTTTGGTGTAGTCGGCAAGGTAAGCGAGCTAAAACTCCCTCCACTCTCTCTTGTCACAAAACCATGTAGTCACTTGGAAAGAGTATTTTGCTTGACCTGTAGAAACGCAATTCGATTGCACAAAACAAACTACACTGCAGTTATATCGTTACCCAGCAGTTTACGTAGTCGGCTTTAGCATTTTGTAGAAGGCTTACTATGGCGGATTCAATTTTCTTCATTCGCTCTTCTCTACACACAAATCTCGTTCTTTCCAAACGTCATGACGGAGTCGGTTGCTACTGTATAATCATCTTGGGATTGCAGTGGCATCTATAAGAACATCTAAAAGTTGATGCATTCTTTCCTATTGTCATTATGGAAATTTCTACATATCGGAGCAAGTTATGCATGATTTAAATTTAACGTTGTTCTACAAGACCTCGTTTCAAATCAGGTCGATAGAGCCTAACGGTGACGTTTTGTGGTGTCTCATCTGCGAGATCAAAAACTGGATGAGTAAAAAATGGGAATCTAGAGGTGTCGACATTCCATGCGACAACGCGACATGGTCACAATTCAAGAGCGGTTCAACAATTGTCTCTGGAGACCAAGAGAGCACGGTACAGTTTTACTCAAGTATATATTGGGATTGCGAAGCGCTGAATTATTGGGCTTGCTCTATAACTGAAACCGTAACAATAGAAGATTTTGCACCCAGGCAGTGGATTACAGAAATCGGATTTTCCTACAAAGAACCAACTTACGGCACAATGTCTATTGTGCTCTCATACGGAGATCGACCAGGCTATCTTGGCGAATGCCAAGAGGAACCCATGCCATCAGTCCCAAAGCTCATTAACGGACTAACCAAAAATAAGCACCTCAATTGTGAGCTAAGTGGAATGCCACTGCACCTCGAAGCGCAAATGCTTCATGCTGGAGATTTTCTGACTTTTTGGAAACTAATAGCCGATGAAAGTCGTGATACACCTATCGTTTATTTGAGTCCCATGAGATATACGAATAATGGACAATCTCTTGTCGATCCTCAAGAGATTGCTCGGAATCTTGGGCCAAGTGCTATGGTCTATTACGCAACAGATCCAGCATTTAATGATGAGATGCGTGACCTTCTACCGGATGAACAATACAAATGCTATAATGGGTTTATATGTGTTTATGCATCGAAACCTCACATTGGCAATCCTAATGATTCTAGGCGTCACCGATATTTCCGACCAAGTGTAATAGAAAAGATGGGAAGCAAAAAATTTATTCAAATCCTTAGGCGCGCGTTGGCACAGGACGTTTGCTTCTATGAAAACATGGTTAGGCTTGACGTTGTAAAAAGCAAAATTCGTCGAGCTTCTATAGAAAAAGATTTTAATGGACAGATTGCAGTTGCCGAAAATCGAGCCCAGAATACTGAAGAAGAATCAATGAAATTACTCATTGAGCTTGACGAAGAAGTGACCACCGCCCATCTTGAAAACGAGCAATTGCAACACAAACTTAATGAAGTACAGTCGAAAGTATTTTCACTTGAGGCCAGAGCACAGGCAGCAGAAAGTGCTTTGAGCGGAACCAATAGTTCGTCCGTCGTTGATGAAATTGATATGCAACAATACTCGCCAAAAGCTCTATGCGAGTTATTTGCAACGATATATAGCAACAAAATTGATTTCACTGACCGCGCAATGAAATCGCTTGACGAATGCACCACTCGGCCTGACATACTCTGGAATGCGTTGTATGATCTTTGCACAATTGCTTATCCGTTGCATACAAAGCAAGGAGAGATAGATATAGCTAAAGAATTCAACAGCAATTCTGAGTTTGAATACTCAAGAGGCGCTGGAATGATGACACGAAAAGATACCAAGCTCATCGAAAATTACAGAGATACTTATCGTGGAAGAGCAATCAATGCGGAAACCCATATCAAGAAGGGAAACAAAGAGTCAAGCAATCAATTTATCCGCATCTATTTCGGATTTGATAACGAAAGCAAAAAATTAGTTATCTCGTCCATAGGCAAGCACCTAGACACGCATTCAACGAAGTTTATGAAGTAAGCACCAAGTAAACTACTACTGAAGCAGAAGGCTAAGGGATCACATCTCTGTCAAATACTCTTGCCAAAAGAGTATGTGACACCTCTTAAAATCGTTGTTACTGGCACCGATGGATAGGAGATGCCCACATGATCACTGTCTCTCAAGACATTCCAATGTCTTGAGATGGCATGATTGATCTTAACGACTTGGCTTGAAGACTGCTTGAGAGCTGTTTAAATGCCACAGTGGAATTACAAGCCGATGAGCTCCAGCTCCCTGGTGAGGGGAACCGACGCTGTGGCTATCGTATACGTACCTTACATACCTGTATGAGGACACTGACATTGCGTATACCAAAGCTGCGTGAGGGCACTTATTTTCCTGATGAGATACTCAAACCTTACTTAAGAGTCAATAGAGCTATGGCTGCTACCATAGCTGGAACCTATAAGCTCGGTTTGTCACAGAGTGAGATAGAAAAAGCAGCAGCTAAACTGAAATTCGGAGAGTTGAACTTGTCTACCATCTCACAGATGCGCACCTCTCTAGATGTTGAGGTTAAAGACTTCAGGCAAGTACATCTTAAAGATGAGTATCCCTATTTATGGCTCGATGCAACTATCTCAAGAGTCGCGTCGGCAATCATGTGCGCTCATAGGCTATCGTTACCGCTATTACGCTGTGTCTAAATGGCTTACGTAAATTCGGAGTCGTTGACTGTGTAGACACTGAGTCAAGAACATCTTGGCGTGAGTTTCTCCTTGATCTGAGACGCTGTGGTATTACGGGTGTCTCCTGCACATCTCTGACGACCATAGAGGACTTGTACGGACAATCTGTGTAGACATGAACGACGAATGGGCCCAAAAAGCGTTCTATGGATATACAGGACAAAGACAGATGGTAAGTTATAGACGATAGCCCACAGACCAGTTTCTCCTGAAGCTGTAAAAAAGCACGACTGCTCATCCGAGAAGTCCTCAGACCCGTGGCGTGAGAGAATACGCTAGAATGCTAGGAGATTCTAAAGGTGTCCTGATACCAACATTTAGAACACGACTAGGTCTGTAAATGGGGTTCAATCTGCCGTCCTTAACTTCAAACAAAAGAAGGGTGAAATGGCTACCGAAAATCAATTATCCAAGAATATCGTTCCGATAATCGATATATCAAACACAATTAGTTCCAATAACCTCATAAAGCTTATGGGGTTAGCCGAAGTAGAACGTGATCCAATAAGTGAATTTTGGGAAAACCCTTCTTTTTCTACATTTTTCGCAATATCCAAAAATAACCAAACCGAAGACATGATTAAAGCAGTTATATTAAGTAATGATCCTTTTATAGATCTTTACGGGGTGCTCAAATATGCTTCTAAAAGAAAAATGACATACGATATTTGCATTAAAGCGTGTAGAAGAAATGGTAGAGATCTTCGGTATGTTCCAAAAAAATTTTTAAACAGAGACATGTATATGGCTGCAATTAGCAGTCGTAGGAACAAGATTCTCTCACAAGTACCAGAGGAACAAAGAGACTACGAAATGTGTCTCTTTGCAGTACAAAATGATGGTAGCCGAGATGGCTCTGTACTAAAGTCAGTACCTAAATCTCTTTTGAAAGGCGATAAAGGCCGAGTTATCTGTGAAAAAGCAGTAGATCATAATGGACTTGCTGCCGATTATGTCCCTAAAAAATATCTTACAAAAGATATGCGCGAAGCCAGAAATAAGGCACAACGTGAGTTTGATCTTGCAAACACAAAAAAACAAAACAGGTTTTCAGCCATTGGTGCTTCTCAAGCATCATCAAACGTAGCAATGGTTTTTAGAAAAGCACCACAACTAGGACAGCCAAAAGAAATTCTTCCAATAGGCTTTCTTGAGAAAGATAGTGAGGAAGTATCTACTATTTATAATTCAAATGAAGAAACACAAAATAAGCTGTGTGTATACTATATTACTGATATACATATCGAACACCAAATAAAATTTAGTTATAGAACCACTTACAAGGCAGTTAAACAAAAAATAGATGATAAAATCGATGAACTCCATTCGTCTATTAACAGTTTCAATGGTGTCATCTTAGTTGGCGGTGATGTTGCGGACAGTATAGAATTAGTTAAGATATTTTATACAGAGTTACGCAAATCATTCCCTGAAATGTCCATCTTCTCTGTCCTTGGTAATCACGAACTTTGGAATGGGAACTCAAGGGAAGGGACGGACGAAAATATTGACGACCTTATCAATCTTTATCGCACTGAATTAAAAAAAGAAAAAATTACGCTTATTGAAAATGGATTACTCTTTCTTTATAAGGGAGAAACTTGGGGTCTCATCGACGAAAAAACGTTACTTGAATCGGATGAGAAAGATCTCGCTGAAATATGTATTAAATCAAACCTTCTTATACTCGGCGGACTTGGATTTTCAGGTCTTAACCCCAAATTCAATGCAGATCAGGAGTTCATCTATCGAAAAATTATCAACCGAAATGAAGATATTGCTCGATCAAAGCGATTTAAATCGGTATATGACAAAATGATTCGTTGCGCAGGTAATAGAAAAATTATCGTCCTCACTCATACACCAATGCGTGATTGGTCCTCCTCTCCATACAATCCAAACTGGATATACATTAGCGGTCACACGCACCAAAACACTTTCTGTATAGAAGAAAACGGAACTACCGTCCTTTCAGACAACCAAATTGGCTACAAACCAAAAGAATGGAATTTCAATCAACTGATCCTTGACGGTTTCTTCGATCCTTTTGCTAACCAGCCCGATGGTATATATAAAATATCAACAAAACAGTATTTAAATTTCAATAGAGGTAGAGGCATTCATATCGATTTTAAAAGTAAGGGTTATATATATATGCTTAAAAGAAATAACAACTATATGTTTTTACTCTGTAATTCAAACAAATTATATCTGTTAGAAGGCGGCCGAATTAATCTATTAAAACACGACATGCATTACTATTACGAAAACATTCCTCTTTACTGTGAAAAGGTAAAGCAGGCCTTTGAGCCATATCAGACAGCTCTATCTATAATTTCACACGAAGTAAAATCATTTGGGGGAGATGGAGGAATTCATGGCTGCATTGTAGACGTCGACTTCTACAACCACATATACTTAAATCCCTATAATGGGAAACTACATTTCTATTACGCAACTAGTACTTCAGACAGGAAAGAATTTAAAACGATAGACGCTTTGTTAAGAAATTCCCCTTTTCCTCCTATTTCATCTAATGGAACAAAGCTATTAGATAGCTACCGCAAAGCTACAGATGATGAAAAAACTCCAGTACTAGCAGTTTACAATATACATAAAGAATCAACCCTTGCAACCATTCCGGATGTTTTTCTTGATATAAGCATGTATAAACCTTCAAATATCATGCGAAAAATTCAATATGTCCTTGAGCATGATGTCATACGCATATGGCGTGATGAGGTTTTGATGAGTAATAGCTCCAAAACAGTTCAAGATAATAAATCGACGTTGTCCCTCCACGTCGATCTCGAAAGGCGCTCGAGCAACCTCTCGAGGAGGTAGCTCTGCATGAGCGCCTGTGCGGGGATGCCCGCTTCCTTGGCCATGTTGTTCACGCGTGCCTTGAGCTGCATCGCATTCCTTGTCCTCACAGCAGCACCTCCAAGTAGTTGCGGATCTTTCTCCCAACGCCGAGTCTGCACGCATACTCAACTAGCTTCGCTACGTCTCTCTTTGGGCTTCTGGCGTAGGCCTGCATTGCCGGGGTGACAACCTGCGAGTCAACCGTGCTTTGGCCCCTGACCATGTCGCAAAGCGTCCTCTCTAGGTCGTATGCCCTGACGGCGTTACCGTGCTGGGTGATCAGCTCTGCCAGTCCAAGCTCAAGCACCTCGTCGGCGCAGGTACGGCAGACTATCCCCGCCTTCCTGGCGGACGTGGCGTTGTAGCCTCTTGGGAACGTCATGGTAAGGGAGAAGGGCGCGCGATCGGTCATGCCGTGCAGAAACAACGCCGTATCGTCGGAGAATACGCCACGCGAGAACCGGTGCTGGGTAGTGAGGTATGGATCTTCCCATGTCTCCGGAAGAGCGTAGAGGCCGCGCCCAACCTGAACGAGCTCGCCCCTGTCAACAGCTTCGGAAAGCTTTCTCCTAGGAATGCCGGCAGCAGTGGCCTGCGATGCAGACACGTAGCCATTCCGGCCTTTCGCAATCTCGATTAAGGTCATAACCACCCTCTTTCCAAAGCATACATCTATGCTGAATATTATTGTATATTAAGCATGAATGTACAACTCTGCATGATTGAGCCATGGACTTGCATAAAAGAGCTTTAATAAGAAGATCAAGGCTTACCTCAAAAGCCGCACATGAGTCGGTCAAGTTATCGATGCGTTCTTTCACTTCGGGTGTGTCAAAATTAAATGAGTTTCGTGCCGATACCTTGTCCCCGATATGGCCTGAAAAGAGATAGAGAACGACAACGTTATTGTCGATATGGTCGTACTCGTCTGTTGTGCAAACCTAGCGCGCGCCATCAGCTGCACTGGCGTGGAAAGCATCGTGGACGCCCAGAAGACCGAAGACCTCTTCATCGACGAGTTCGCCGAGGAACTCGCTCAGGAGGTGAAGATGCCATCACGAAGTTCAACGCCCTGCTCAAGCTCGTGCGCAAGGCGATACGTGCCTACGGCCGTACGAACAAGGTGAAAGCGCAGGAGTTTGGCGAGCGTGTGCTCGGGATGGTGGAAGCCTACAACAATCGTGATAAGCTCCGGTTCACCAGCGAAGTTGTCTCAGACTTCGTGGACGACCTTTCAGACCAGCTCATCGCCATCATGTGCGACTTGGAGGCCGAAAAGAGCTCGTTCGCAAAGATGGGGATTACCTACGAGGAGAAGGCATTCTATGATATCCTCGTGAAGGTGCGTGATGACCATGACTTCCCTTATGCAGTGGAGAAATACGTGGTGCTTGCCAAGGATATAGCGAAGCTCGTAAACGACAAGGCGCAGTTTGCGGACTGGTCAACGTGCGAGGACATCAAGAGCCAGTTGAGCATGAAGCTCACTGTGCTGCTTTACAAGAACGGCTACCCGCCTCAGTGGGATGAGGAAGTGTTCGAGAAGGTACTCGAGCAAACAGAGAACATGAAGGAGCACGATGCTGTTGAGTAGGGTGGTTTAAGCAAATGAGCATGTACGGCACATCATTTCAGCCATTCAGAGATAAAGAGCTGCATCTCTATCTTGGAGAAATAGCAAATCGGCTGAAAAACGAAATCAACGGACTATCCGGAGACACGCTGCACGCTAATACGCACGATTATCTGGTATCGCATTTCCTCGAGAAATACCAAGTAGCCCCCATCGTGATTGAAGATGAGGACGTCTCTCTTCGGGAGCAGGAGCGATGCAAAATCAATAGGCGCCTGTCTGACTTCGAAAGACAACTTTATGGAAGGGATAATGTTGAAGTCGAGGGCGTACGCATCTCCTTCCACTTCCCGTTTACAGGGGACTCGCAACTTTTCCATATGAGAGCGAGCACTTTTTCTCTAGGTGGTTATCAAGAAATTGAACTTGCTGGCAACAAACTGATTATCCGGCTTGAATACCAAATTTATACGAATGCCGAACTGCCCTCGGGAGACCAAATCCTAAGAGATCTCGAGGAGCGTAGGAAAGATATCGACGGGGGCGTTGCCTACGTTAATAATGATGTAAATGGTTTCAACAGTGCGCTCGCCACTCTCGTTGCAACTGAGCTCGGCAAGAGAGAGGACCTAGCTCGGAAATTCGAGGGACTGGAGCGTGACCTTGAAATTCCGCTCACTAAAGCTAAAACAGCAAGCTCTCTTGTGCCGTTGAAGAAACGAAAGACACTTGAACTGAGCACCACCAGTACCCGCGAGAGCAACTGGTGCATCAGCGATGATGAATACCGGGAAATTCTTGGCATGATCAAGAACTTCTATTCAACTTGCGAGAGGACGCCGGAGACTTATAGCTCGCTTAATGAAGAGGCGCTTCGAGACTTGTCGTTGGCTAGTCTAAACAGTGTTTACGAAGGCAAGGCTGGAGGGGAAACCTTCCGGCACAAGGGAAAGACCGATATATCGATTGAAGCCGATAACAGAGCCGCTTTTGTAGCTGAATGCAAAATATGGAACGGCGAAAAGAAGTTCACTGACGCTATAGCTCAGCTCTTAGGGTATTTGACTTGGCGCGATGTCAAAACAGCACTGATAGTGTTTTCCCGAAAGCGCAGGTTTGACGATGTACTCACGCACGTAAGCAATGCCCTTCAGTCACATGAAGACATTCGCAGCTTCAAGAGCATCGATAAAAACGAATTCGACTGCCAGTTCGTGAGAAGCGATAAACTTGGTCAGATTACTTATGTGCGGGTCTTGGTCTTCGACCTGCACTCAAAATAAGAAGGGAAGCTGTGAGCAAGGAGGCGACACAGATGAACGATCGGCACTCGTGGACGAGCTTCTACCAGGAGCTCGCAGACAAGCTGTTTGCTTATAAAAATGACCGACAGACACTCATCTCCATGCTGAACGACGCGTATTCGCGCATTGAGATGCCATTATCAAAACTTGAGGCAGATAAGCTGCTAGACATTGACCCGTTCACCGTCTTCGGACTCTTCAACAAGGGCATCACGGACGCAAACCGTCAGAAGATCATCGCCGGCATCGCCGAGGTATTTGGCATCGGAGCAGACCAGCCTACGGACTTCGAAGGTATCCCTGTGCTCAACAACCTCAACGCGACCTTCTATGCCTTCGCCAGTGACGAACGCCGTGGCGATCACGATATTGACAACCTCTGGCGCGTGTTCGAGGCCGAACTTGCACTAGCCGCCGACGATAACGAAGAGAACCGGAAGGCATTCGTCGAGGCATTCGACACCACTGTTACCCAGTTCGGGCTTGGCTGGAAGCTCACTATGGGCCTCTACTGGGCGAGGCCCTACAGCTTCATCAGCCTGGACTCGCGTAACCGCTGGTTCATGGCTGACGTCGCAAAGACTGGCGCCACCATCGCCGGCATCATGCCGAAGGAGAAGGATTCGCCGATTCACAATGGAAGGCGCTACCTTGCCATCTGCGACGCCGTCAAGTCAAAGCTCGGAAGCGACGAATGCTCGTACGCAGACTTCCCCTCGTTGACGGCGGCCGCGTTCGTGGAGTCCGAGCGCGTCAACAGGGAGAAGAAAGCCGCCGAGAAGGCGGCAGCCGAGAAGGCGGAGGAAAATTCCCTTGGAGACGAGGGGGTCAGGACCACGCACTACTGGACCTACTCCCCGGGAGACGGCGCCGCGAGATGGGATGACTTCTACGCACGCGGCGTGATGGGCATCGGCTGGAGCAAGCTCGGCAACGTCGAGCAATACGCCAGCAAGGAAGACATCCGCAAGAGACTGCGCACCCTGTACAGCAGCAAATACTCGCAGAAGAACTCCGCGCTCGCGCTCTGGCAGTTCTCGCGCGAGCTCAAGCCGGGCGACGTCGTCTTCGCAAAGCGGGGCCGCAGTGTGGTCATAGGCCGCGGCGTCGTCGAGGGAGACTACCAATTCGACGAGAACGGCGACTCCTATCCGAACATCCGCAGGGTGCGCTGGACACACAGCGGAGAGTGGCACTCGGAAGACCTCCTCGCCATGAAGACCCTGACGGACATCACCGCCTACCCTGACCTCGTCGAGAAGCTGAACTCATTCTTCGAGGAAGAGGACGGCGAGGCCGAGGAAGATGTAGGGGAAGCCGAATACCCGGCGTACACGCCCGATGACTTCCTCTCGGAGGTCTTCATGGACGCCGAGCGCTACAGGACCCTCGTCAATGTCCTACGCGCGAAGAAGAACATCATCCTACAGGGCGCTCCGGGCGTGGGCAAGACCTTCGCCGCCAAGCGCCTGGCCTACTCCATGATGGACGTGAAGGACGCCGAGCGCGTGATGATGGTGCAGTTCCACCAGAGCTACAGCTACGAGGACTTCATTGAAGGGTTCCGCCCAAACGCACAGGGTTTCGACCTCGAGAAGGGCGCGTTTTACAGCTTCTGCAAGAAGGCGCAGGACGATTCCGACAACGACTACTTTTTCATCATCGACGAGATCAACCGCGGCAACCTCTCGAAGATCTTCGGTGAGCTGTTCATGCTCATCGAGAACGATAAGCGCGGGTCCAGAAACACGCTGCAGCTCCTCTATTCGCACGAGCTGTTCTATGTCCCAAGCAACGTCTATCTCATCGGCATGATGAACACGGCGGACCGCTCGCTCGCTATGCTCGACTACGCCCTGCGCCGCCGCTTTGCGTTCTTCAACCTCCGCCCCGCCTTCGACACGGAGAGCTTCATCGCCTATCAGGAGGGGCTGAACAGCGAGAAATTCGACAGGCTCATCTCTTGTGTCGTGAAACTGAACGAAGCGATTGCGTCCGACGAGTCGCTGGGCAACGGCTTCTGCATCGGCCACAGCTACTTCTGCCGCATGTCCCCGGACGACGTGACAGACGAGAAGCTCTCGGCAATCGTCGATTACGAGCTCGTGCCGATGCTGCGCGAGTACTGGTTCGACGAGCCCTCCAAGGTGGACGAGTGGGCCAGCAAACTGTACAGGTCCATCCAGTGATTCGGATACAGAACATCTACCACATGCTCGCCTACGCGTTCCAGACGCTGCAGGAGCAGGGCTATCGCGACATCGCAGCCGAAGAGTTCGAAAACACCGCCGACCTCCTCGCCGAGATACTGGCGCGGGGCGTGAGCCTGCAGCTCAAACGTGGCCTTGGCCGAGAATGCGTCGACCGCGAGGACGCGCTCTCCTCTCCGAAGGGCAAGATTGAGCTATCCGATTCCTTGAAGACGCGCTCAATCATGCGCAGACAGCCGGTCTGTAGTTATGACGAGTTCAGCACCGACACGCGCATGAATCGCATCCTCAAGGCGACAATCGTGCTCCTGGTCCGCGCGGACATCGACAAGGCGCGCAAGAAGGCGCTAAGGCGGCTGCTCCCATACTTCGCGGACGTAGAAGGTGCGGATATCTCGGTCGCGGACTGGCACATGCGCTTTGACCGGAACAATCAGACCTACCGCATGCTCATGAACGTGTGCTGGCTTGTCGTGAAGGGCCTTCTCCAGACGCAGGAGGACGGGAGCATCCGCATGATGGACTTCCTCAACGAGCAGCGCATGAGCCACCTGTACGAGAAGTTCATCCTCGAGTACTACCGGTGCGAGCATCCGGAGCTTTCCGCAGGGGCGCCGTACATCAGCTGGGCGCTCGACGACGGCTTCGACGACATGCTTCCTACCATGCACACCGACATAACGCTCAGACAGGGCAGGACTGTCCTTATCATCGATGCGAAGTACTACGGTCACACGATGCAGCAGCAGTTCGACAAGCGAAGTGTCCACTCCGGCAACTTGTACCAGATCTTCACCTACGTGAAGAACAAGGAGGTGGAACTCGCTAGCACCCCTGATCCGCATAGCGTTTCGGGCATGCTGCTCTACGCCAAGACGGACGAAGACGTGCAGCCTGACGGCGTGTATCAGATGAGCGGCAACCAGATAAGCGTAAGGACGCTGGATCTGAACCAGCCCTTTGAGACGATACGCTCGCAACTCGATGGAATTGCCGAGGCGCATTTCTCGAAAGAGGCAGCTCATGTTTGAGAGCCTGACGAAACATCTGTCCGCAATTGAGAATGCCGGGGACTTTGGCAACTGGGTCGTAGACCGAAAGAGCAAGGGCACCATGGATGACCCAATCAAGATGCCCTACGTGAACTACGGAACGATGGTTACCGACGTTGAGCAGGCAATTTACAACTTCGTCGACAAGCATCCCGAATACGGGCTCACGCATTACCGCGACATACTCGAGCGCAACGGGCTCGAGTGGGACAGCCAAGCAATGTCCGAGGCCGATGTGTCGGAGCTCGACGGCCAGGTGGTGATGGCGCTTCTGCTCGGAGCCGTGAGAGCAGAATGCTTCTGCGATGGAGCACTGCTCGGCTTCTTTGGGGACGGGAGCATGAGACGCTGGCTGTTGAGGTTGAAAGAGATTGACGGGCGAGACGGGAATGAAGTGCGACATGAATAAAGATGACGCCATCGCGAAGCTTGAGTTGTTGATCAAAGAGGGCGAGACAGTTCTTGCTACTTCGCACTATATCGAAGGCGTAATCGGAGCACCTTATGTTAAGTCTGAGCTATTTAGCCCCTGGAGAGCGAAGGCATCCATTGCGCTCCATGAGCTACTTCCCGAGTCTCAGCAGGACGCGATGAAAGACCTTGAGAAGAAGGCTAACGACCACACCGGGATTGCAAGACAATGGCAAGGACTTCTCCAGGGAACTTTGGAGGGAATACAGCAAGGCTTCATCGTCCTTGAAGACTCGAATGATAGCGACGATGACATTGTCATTGAGCAGATATTGGACAGGTTCCCCGACGTCGTTGCTTCCATCAATCGTAGACATGCTGGTAGAGACGGTTTTGCGATCAATGATGAATACGACGTCCAAGACCTTCTCAGATCAATCTGCCTGGCCTACTTTGATGACGTACGCGCTGAGGAGGCGGTGCCCGGCTTTGCTGGAAAGAACTCGCGCACGGATTTCTATCTCAAAGACGAAGCACGCTTCATTGAGGTGAAGATGACACGTGATGGCCTACGTGACAAGGAGCTTGGCGAGGAGTTGAGCATCGACATTCCTCAGTACAGAGAGCACCCAGGATGCGAGCGGCTTTTCTGCTTCATCTACGACCCAGGTAGACTTGTCCGAAACCCAACCGGTCTCAAGCGTGACCTCGAGAAGATAATCCCGGAATTCGTTACCGTCATCATTGCGCGGTAGACAGAACAAGCAGCCTTTAGAGCTAGCGCCCCCGGGAGCTTCGGCTCCCGGGGCGCCCTGCGCTTAGAGCGTGCCGAGCGCGTTGAGATGGTGGCGGAGAAGCGCCCGGCTCTCACCGACGATGAGCATGCTCACGACGTCGAACCTGATCCGGATGTCCTCGGAGTCCAGGTGCTCAGCGAGGTAGGCCGTCGCCAGCCGTTCGAGCGCCGCGCGGTCCGCGTCCTCCTCGGGGAATCCCTCGCCGCCGTTCTGCGTGATCTGGCAGTGAACGAAGACCAGGTCGTCCTCGTCGCGGGCGATGAAGTCGGCTACGTCGCCGCCGTGCGCCCAGTCTTCCTCCAGAATCTCGAAGCCCCTGCGCTCGAGGTAGACCCTGATGCCCTTCTTGGCCTTGGTGTCGATGGCTTCCATGATGTCCTCCTTAGCTCCCGGCCCGCCCCGGTGGCGCGCCTTGTGGCTCGCATGCCGGCGGGGTTCGCGTGGGTGCAAGGGGGAAAGCAAAACCCGGAGGGCTCGAGTTTTCGCAAGGGTGCTCCGTACCCGGCGAAAAGTTTTTGCGGCCCTTGCGGCCGCAAGCGGTTCCCGGCGAGCCTGCAAGAGTCCAAGGAGAGCCCCTGGAGGTGGGCAAGGTGCAAGGGGGCATTGGATGCCTACACAGGACGCAGAGAAGCGTCAGGGTGCGTTGCAGCGGTGTCTCGGGACTTAGAGGATGCCCGCGCTGGCAACGTTGCCCCCATTGCCTCGAGGGAACGCGGTTCTGCTCTGCCAGATACGCAGGGCTATCGGCGGCTCATCTCGAGGATGTCGTGTCGCTCGGTGTTGACGGTTGCGGCGTCCACTTCGCCGCGCAGGTCGATGAACTCCTTGGTCAGGCGCTCCATCTCCTCGTGAAGCCGCTCGTCGACGGTGCCGCCGGCTCGTATCCGCGACAGCTCCCGAAGCAGCTCCAGCATGTTCTCGCGCAGGGCGCGGTACACCCGGATGTTCGGCACCACGGTGATCGCCTCGTCGTGAAGCCTCGCCATGATGAAATCCTGCTTGCTCATGCCGCTCTCCGCCGCCACGCGGTCGAGCCAGAGCTTCTGCTCCGGCGTCATCCGGAAGGCAACTGTGGCGCTCCGCCGTCTGCGGTCGTTCGGACACGGCATCAGATGCCCGCCCTGGTCGCGTCGAGGGCGCGCGCCATTTCGCCCTGCTTGTCGGGGAAGAGGTGCGCGTAGCGGAAGGTAACGTCAGAGCTCTCGTGGCCCAGGCGCTCGGCTATGGCCACGGCGGAGAAGCCCATCTCTATGAGCAGCGAGACGTGGCTGTGGCGCAGGTCGTGGATGCGGATGCGCTTGACGTGCGAGCGTTTGCAGCCGCGGTCGAGCTCGTGGTGGAGCTTGGCCTTGGTGAAGGTGAAGATGCGCTCGTCCTCCCCGATGGCCAGCGCGCCCACCCACTGCTCGAGCTCGTCGGCGAGGAACTTGGGCATCACGATGGTGCGGACGGACTTGGGCGTCTTAGGCGGCGTCACCACGTCGCGCCCGTGCAGGCGCTGGTAGGACTTCGTCACCTTGAGCTCCGAACGCGAGAAGTCGAAGTCAGACGGCGTGAGCGCCAGAAGCTCACCCAGGCGCAGGCCGCACCAGTAGAGCACCTCGAAGGCGTAGTAGCTCTCCGGCTTGTCGGACACCGCGTCGGCGAAGCGCAGGTACTCCTCGCACGTCCAGAAGAACATCTCGCCGCCCTTGGACGAGCCCATGCGCGTGGTCTTCGCGCAGGGGTTGCTCTTGAGGCCGTAGTAGCGCACGGCGTGGTTGAAGATGGCAGAGAGCTGGTTGTTCACCGAGCGCAGGTAGGTGGGCGCGTAGGGCTCGCCCTTCTCGTTGCGGTAGGCCATGAGGCGGTTCTGCCAGCGCACCACGTCGATGGGCTCTATCTCGTCCACGCGCATGTTGCCGAAGTACGGCAGGATCTTACCCTCGATCATGTAGCTCTTGGTGTACCAGGTGTGCTCGCGCAGGCGCGGGCACATGTCGGCCTCGTAGACCTCGTAGAAGGCGGCGAAAGTGGAGTCGACCGAGCCCGTCGCGTTCGAGGAGAACTCTTCCTCCCAGGAGTGCGCCTCCTCCTCGCTCTTGAAGCCGCGTTTGGTCTTGTGACGTGAGTCCCCGTTGTAGTCGCGGTACCACACCTGCGCCGTCCACGTCCCGTTTGGCTCCATCCTCACCGACATACGCCGCTCCTCGCAATCATTCCGTAGGAATATACGGCACGGTTCTGTGCTGTATATTCACGTACAGTAACAGCACATGTGCGTGCTGTCAATCGATTGCGCACGGAAGCGTGCTGCAATATCCTGTATCCATACGTTTTCAGGAGGAAAGATGACGATAGGTGCGCGCATACGCAGGTACCGCAACGAGGGCGGCATGACGCAGAGGGAGCTCGCGGACGAGGTGGGACTCACTGAGTCCGCCATCCGCAACTACGAACGGAACATCAGGACGCCCAGCGACGAGCAGATAGAGCGCATCGCCGAGGCCCTGGACGTCTCAGCCGACTCCATACGCAAGATAGGCGTGAGCGGCGCCAGGGGCGCGCTAGAAGTGCTCTTCCGCTGCGAGAAGGAGCTGGGGCTCATGCCCGTCGTCACCGGCGACGGCGTGGCCGTGGCGCTCGACCCCTCGAAGGAGGGCTCACAGAAGGCCGCGCAGGCCCTCAAGGCGTGGAAGCACATGAGGGACCAGCTCGTCGCCGGCGAGATCGACGAGGACGACTACGAGGCCTGGAAGGCCCGCTTCAGGGGCTAGAGTAGGGCATATAGCGCTTCTAGGGACGCTGCGGCGTCCCTCTTCTTTGTCCGGAATCGTCACTCTCGCATTACTATTGCCGGTTTTTGGGGCCAAAAATGGGCCCGAAATCGCCTATTGCACACGGTGTTGAGAGTGACAGACGGCTCTTCGTAGGGCTTGGAAACGGCCCGAAATCGCCGGGAATCGCGGATTTTCACGATTTGTCACTCTTCACTCCTACCTGCGGTTTTGCAAAAAGGGAGGCCGAAAAAGCGGGGTGACTACAAAGTGACTACATGGTCGGCCGCGAAACACGCAAGCGGCTAAAAAACGCGATGAAAATACTCTTCGCGCTTTGGCATCTATTAGCATCTAGTCGCTTCTCGTAGCAACGAGTCGCAACGCGTCACCCCAGCACGTTGGAGTGAAGAGTATTTCAGCAGGTTAACACCCATAAAATAATCCCCGAAATCCGAAGATCACGGGGCAAATTCTCGATTGTCACTCCCCAAAAGTCCCGGTGGCTTTATCCAATACAGGCTATTAGTTGCTAACCACCGCGACTAGACGTGCAGGATGAGACTAGATGAAATGGGCTATTTCCCTACTCCCACTCAATGGTCGCGGGTGGCTTTGGAGTGATGTCGTACGCTACACGGTTAACACCAGCAACTTCGCTCACGATGCGAGAAGAAATGCGAGTCAGCAGCTCATACGGCAGCTTTGCCCAGTCAGCAGTCATAGCGTCGCTTGACTCAACCGCACGCAGAATCACCGGACGGGCATACGTGCGCTCATCGCCCATAA
>ERZ772955.898-NODE-898-length-21081-cov-4.886949_pt1 | contig 21081 bp, 19 predicted proteins | sample MGYA00511133_ERZ772955 | MGnify/ENA primary metagenome ERZ772955 (study PRJEB29015, sample SAMEA2737914) | human oral metagenome | biome: human oral; feature: human-associated habitat; material: dental | place: China | collected 2149 ... | reverse complement strand
TTCTCTTAGAATCTTTCAAGGTTGTTTCATTGTTCAGTTATCAAGGTTCTTGCTGTCCCTCGTAAGCGGCAACTCGGATATGATATCAAGACCAGCCCGGCTTGTCAATGGTTTTTTCATGACCCTGCTCAAATTTGACTGATTTCAAAGCCACTCACGCGGTGCAAGCATTATGTTATCAAAGAGCAAAAGCCCTGTCAACATTGATTTTCCGGGCTTTTCTCAACACCTGTCTCTTTTCAGAGATATTGTGTTCGCTTTCATTTACAACCACTAAATCTTCCCGTTTTCCCTCGTGCCAACACATTTCGAGGCACATGCTTTCGTCTGAAAAGCAAAGACGCTTTCGTCCGAAAACCAAAGACATTCTTTTCCTCTCAGTCCCGGCCCATTTGGCTCTGCGCTCTATGGTCCCGGGTTCTATGGTCCCGATGCGATCAAGAGGTCCTCAGCGGAAAAGCAGAGTCAGGGGATTGTATTCGCTGATCATTTTCAGGACAGCGCTTGCCCCGATTTGTTCTGCCCAATAGGCCCCCTGGGAAGTCCAGGAGAGAATTCCCACCAGATACATAAGAAACCAGGTCTGGATCAGGCCGACGCCAAGTCCCATCAGACCTCCAAGGGCGTGACTGATTCCACCGATCACCGGCGCGTGACTGGCTGTGTCAATCACTGCCGCGACAATGGCTGTCACAATCCACGCGATCACAAGTGCAAGGAGGAAGGAAATCGCCCTCATAATCCACCCTGTGATCACAACTGCCGCCTGGTCCGCAAGACTGCGTCCTGTCTGGTCCACCGCGTCTTTAATATTTTCGGTCGTCTGATCCGCGGTGACCTGAATTTTCAATTGCCCCTTCTCATAGGCCTCACGCAGCAGAGTCGGCAATTTCATATATATCTGTTCCGCATGCTGCTCCAGATAGGTCTGTAAGAGACTCAGCGGAATCTGTGTGTCAGCTGAAATCCTCTTTCCAATCTCTGACAGAGGAGAGCCCTGATCGCCTGCCTTCTGTTTCAAGTCGTTCACAATCTGGTTGGTCGCTTTCGCCTTCTGTTTCTCCCAGTATGCCTGTGTCCGCTTTGCAACCTGCTCCTGGATCACATCATCCAGCGGCGTGTATTTTGTCAAAGCCTGATTGATTCCCGGTGTCGCGACCAGGACAAATATCAGAATAAAAATCCCGGAAACCAGGCCGAAGAGCATTTTCAGAGCCCCTCGCCTCAGGCCTCTGATCACAGAGCAAAAAATGATCACTCCAAAGATAAACAAAGCTATGTTCAAGTTCTCTCCTCTCCAGGTCGTCTTATTTTAGTCTGGCATGATCCAGAGATCCCTCCCGAACAAAGAGATAGTCTCTGGATCCGCTTCCCGGGATCACCGCTCCCACAGCACTCTTAAGATCTCCGCTGAATTTGCGTGTACCCGCCAGATTATAGATTTCCAGCCTCTTGTCTCCGTAGAGTGCAATTTCGTTATTCGCGAGCATTTCGACCCTGTTATAACTCATATCGATCTGAGCGCGGCTGACACGACGCCCCCGATTATTAAAGGTGTACAGATAAAGCGTATTCTGACCGGCCGCATTTGTGCCGGTCGTGACATAGCCGAAATAACTCTGGTTAAAATAAACGCTGCGAATCTGCCCCTCGACAGGAAGCTCATTGAGCAGTCCGGGCTTGGTATGATTGTGGTAGAGCAGAATCTTTTTATCTGTATAAACAGCCAGATTTCCGCCTTTGACGTACGCGATCTCCCCGATCAGGCTGTCGTCATAATCGAAGCTCGCGACAATATGCTTGTCGGCATTTTTGCCCGCAGCGCCAAAATCATAGATCTGCAGCCTGGAATGCGCCTTTCCCCCGCTCACATCGGCAAGAGCCAGCGCCAGGCGCTGTCCGTCCTGTGAGATGGCAATGGATACGGGATATCCTGTCGTCTCAAGATGTACTTCTCCGCTGGCTGTCAGATTGCCATCCGCGTTATAAAGGTGCAGATAGCCGACCTTATCATTTTGCATGAGAACCGCGATCGAACCATTGTCGGCGACCTTTGCCTCCGCAACAGGCAGGTTGGTCGTGATATGGACCCGATTCCCCTCTTTTGAGAAGAGATAAATGCCTGTCCCGCCCCGGTCATAGATCACAGCATAGACATCTCCCGCGTCCAGATGGGGCGAGCTCATCTGATAGGACTGGCTCCAGAGCAGATCGCCCGCCGTCGTCATATAGCTGTTGCCGTCTGTATTGTAAGCCAGAATATTATTTTGAAAGAGCTGATACCCGGTCCCACTGGCGTCGTCCAGTTTCTGGCTGGAGATCACCCTGTAGCTTCGGTATTGGCGCCTTCTCTGTACAAAAAAGACCAGAAAGACCAGCCCAATGGCCAGGGCAATGAAAAGAAAGAGCTTCCAGTGTCTTCGTATCAAAGTCCCCAGACGCAAAAGAAGTTCTCTCAGCGACCGGCCGATTTCCCTCAATAAATCCATCACTCTGTTCCTCAGGCCTCAAAATCTTTCTCATGAAGAATCAGGCGGCCCTCCGCATCACTTCTCTTACTTCCCAGGCGGGAGAATTTCTTCTTGAGTCCGCCTGACTTGACCCTGTCCATCGCCTGATCCACAATCTCAATCACCTCGCTTAAAGACGTGGGCTGGTCGATCTTCTGGATCATGTTGATGCGGTTATAAAGAGCCAGAACTCCCATGGAATCCACACTGCACCCGTTGTCATTGGCATATGTCCGCCCAAAAGCGACCAGCTCATCTGTGGTGAAAACAGGGATCCTGATTTCATTCACAAACTTAGACGCAAAGGATCGATTCATCGCGAACATTTTCTGCAGGGAATCCATATCGTCTTCCAGAATCATGAGCACTCCGCTCGTATCTGTATCCAGAAGCGTATTGAGCGTCGCGACAGATACTCTGGAAAGAGCTCCTGCCTTCTCTATAATCAGTGCCCCGCCGCGAATCTTATCGAAGAGCTCAATCACATTCTTCTCGTTTAATCTGACCGCGTCAATCTTCCCCGCGGGGCCTGCTGGAAGCTTGATCTGCCTCTTCATCAGCTCAATGACCCCGGTTGCCAGGTTGGTCTTGCCGGATCCTCCAGAACCAATGATCTTCAGATGCGCTTTTTTGCTGTCGCCCAGCAAGCCCTCTTTGACCCCTTCTAAAGCCCGGCTCAGGTGCGCCTCCATCCCCTCAATCGCGACATAGGAGGAGAAACGCGCCTTCTCCTCATCCGTAAGCTTTCTCGGAGCTTCCGCAGCTTTGGGTTCTGCCGCGGCATTGTTATAGAAGACATTGGATGCCTGCATGCTTTCAACTGAGTTAAACTCCTGGTCGTCAGTCACCCATGACGCCCGGGTCGCCTGCATGTGGAAGGCCTCTTCAATCGCGTCGCGTCTGACTTCTTCCTTGTTCTCTTGATCGGCCTTCTCCTCCTGCTCTGTTTTTGCCGGCTCTTCTTCGGCGTCCGCGTTCTCCGCAGCCGCTTCCTCGTCCTCCTCTTCGATCACGAATTCCTCATCTCCGAATCGAGAAGAAATATGTCCCTTCAGAACTGGCTGTGCCGGTTCCTCCGTCGACTTCTCTGACGAAGATCCTTCAGACTCGGTTCTCTCCCCTGTCTGCTCCTCTGACGCAGATTCCTCAGATCCAGTCATCTTCTCGTCCGGATCTTCCGCTACAGATTCTTCCGCTCCAGCCGTATTCTCTTCTGAATCCTCCACTGCTGACTCTTCCGATGAAGCCATCTTCTCGTCCGAATTCTCCGCTACGGATTCTTCCGACGAAGCCGTATTCTCTTCTGAATCCTCCACTGCTGACTCTTCCGACGAAGCCATCTTCTCGTCCGAATCCTCCACTGCTGACCCTTCCGACGAAGCCATCTTCTCGTCCGAATCCTCCACTACAGATTCTTCCGACGCGATCGGCTCTGCTGCCGGCTCAGTTTCTTCTCTGCCCTCATGGAAATCAAACTCAGGTATGATCAGCTGATCATCATCTTCTTTCAGTACCGCATCCTCTTCTTCCGATACTGCCGTCTCTGCCGTCCTTGCCTCTGCGGCTTCCTCATCCGAAGAAAGCATTTCCTCATTTTCTGTTGCTTCTTCCGCATTCTCTTCGTCTGCAGACGCGCGCTCAACATCCTGCTCCTCAGTCGCGGGATTCTCTTCCTCTCTTTCTGTCAGCTCTGCGTTTTTCTCCCCGGTCTCTGCAGCGGCAGCCGTTTCATTCTCCCCGCCATTTAAGCGGTCGATCTCACGCTGCAGCATGTTGTTGATGTCAGAAACTGTCTTACGGGCTTCGCGGTAGTCTACTCCCGACGAATCCCCGGAGACTGCGCCTGCTGCCTCCGAGAGTCTGGCAGACGCGTGCTGCAGCATCTCTTCCTCGACAAGATCCTCCACAGAAGCTCCGGCCTCCAGTCGGGGCAGGACTTCGGTCAGGCGCTCCATAATCTCATTGGCCTCGACCAGTGCCTGCGCTTTGGCTGACTCCAGCTTCTTCTCCCCCGCTTTCTTCAGGACTTCCTCTGCCTCTTTGCGCGTCTTCTCCCAGTCCTTCACCAGGTCGTCAATCGAAAGCTGTCCCTTGATCTGGATATCGTCCTCGGACTGGTCCGGGACATCCATGGAGATCTGCCCGTCATCATCGATTCCCAGGCCCCGGTAGCGCTCGCGCAGATCCTGGTCGATGACCTTCTGCGTCTCTCTGGCCCTCTGAGCCCCCAGCTCCTTCGTCCCCTCAGAGACACGCAGGAAGGGGAGCTCATCTGTCAGTTCCTTGATGTTCTCCATTTTCTCCTGCACCTGCTCTGATCCCGTGGCGCTCATGATCTCTTCAATATTCTGCTTGATCTTCTCCTGCAGGTTGACCGTATTGAACTTAGTCGACGGGATATGGATTTCGGGAAGGGGTATGGTCTCTGCAGACACGCCCTCCTTCTCGGATCTTCCTGCCTCCTGACCGGAAATCTCCTTGATTTCGTCTCTGTGCCTCTGGCGGAGCTTCAAGTAGATCTGCTCCTGATCCGGATCCAGAGGCGCGTAAATCATCTTCAGCTCCAGAGCCTTCTCTACATAGGGTCCGTCGCCGAACCAGAGAATAATTTCATCACAGAGGCTGACGCACTTATCGATCTGTCTGGTCTTCTGATAGAAGAGAGCCAGCTCTAACGCCCAGTCCTCTAAGAAATCATTCTCCTTCAAATCCTCGAGGATTGTAATCAGATCCTCGTCGCTGACTCCCCTGGCCCGGGAGAGCTGATAGTTGATCACATAGCGCAGACTGTCATGGGGAGCAATCTCCATGAACTCGGTGTAATACTCCTGCGCTTCATCCAGTTCCTGTAAGCGGATGCATACCAGGGCCAGTCGATAGATCACCATTCGCCCGATCGGACTTCTCTCATGTGCCGCCATCAGAAGCTCTTTGGCGCTGTCCAGTCGGCCGACCTCCTCATACAGTTCCGCCGCCTTCATCAGCGCGTTGACGCTCGGCACCTTGCGCCAGTTGTTCGCGTCCAGCTGACGGGCTGCCTCCTCCATATCCTTGCGATCGATCAGACCGCGCACACGATCAATCAGTTCCTTGTACTCATATCTATCCAAAACGTTTACCTCTCCACCGCTTCTTTCCCTAAAAACACCTTTAGCCGGTCGTCTTCGACCGGCTGATCAGGAAAGTATCACCTGTGCGCTCTGTAGTAGTTGATCAGACATCCGTCCAGGATAATCTGTCTCTCATCATCCGTCATCGCGCCCACATACAGGCTGAAGGGAGTCAGATGACCCTCGTGAACGGCATAAGCCTCCACCCGGCTCTTTCCCTCTTTGATTGCCTCTCGCACCCTGGGCACGAAGATATAGTCCAGATTCTTGAAGGGCAGATCCCCCGCCGGGATGGTGAATGGAATCATCCCCCAGTTGATCAGATTGGACCGATATCGCTTGGTCGCATACTCGTTTGCGATATTGGCCCAGCCTCCCAGAACCTTCTGACAGGAGGCCGCCTGCTCGCGGGCGCTGCCGTCCCCCGGTTTGACCGCGAAGATCGTGCTGCCGATCCCGATGACATGGCGATTGATCTCCGGGAATTTCTCCTTGATCGCCTGCATGATCTCATGCACTTCCGCAAATGCCTTCCCGGGGCAGGAATCCGCCTCAATGGCCTTCTGCGCCTTCTGTACCTCCTTGGCCCGGCCGACATATGCCGGATCCCGGCGAGAGAGGGCGAACTCAGCCAGTTTCAGAGGGTTCGACCGATAGGAAGACGTCTCCCCGGAGGGAATGAGCTCGTCTGTCGTCGTCACCGGATCATGAATCTCAGATACCAGCTTGAGGATCAAATTCTCCGGTAGGGGACTCATCTTAGGCCAGTCCTTGATATTGGGGCCAAAGGTAAGCTCCGCCTCAGGGTCCGCTTTCCCCACGGCGTCAAAGACCCGCTTCTGATAAATGCTTCGGTCAAAGAAATACTTTGGCTTGGTAAAATCCGCGTCGATATCAGTGGCCGCCGTCAAGAGGCCCTTGTTAGCCGCGGTTGCCGCGATAGATCTGGCGTCCATGAGGGCGACCGAGGATATCTGACCATCCTGAATCTTGGATCCCTCGCGGTTGGGGAAGTTGCGGGTGGAGTGGCGAATTGAGAAGCCATTATTGGCCGGGGTATCGCCCGCGCCGAAACAGGGGCCGCAGAAGGCGGTCTTGAAGACAGCTCCCGCCTCAATCAGGGAGGCGGCTGAACCGTTCTTTATCAACTGCATGTAGACCGGCATGGAGGCCGGATAGATACTGAGACTGAACTCATCTGCTCCTATATCGGCCCCCCGGAGAATATCCGCCGCGTCCGTAATATTCTCATATCCGCCGCCGGCGCATCCCGCGATGATCCCCTGATCGACATAGAGGCGGCCGTCCCGGATCTTATCCTTCAGTGAGTACGATATTCTGTCTCCCAGAGAGACCTGCGCCCGCTTGGTCACCTGCTCTAAGATATCCTCGAGATTGTGATTGACCTCTTCAATGGTGTAGGTATAGCTGGGATGGAAGGGCATGGCGATCATGGGCTTGATCTGAGACAGATCGATCTCAATCATGCCGTCATAATACGCGATCTGGCCAGGCGCAAGCTTCCGATAGGCATCCTTACGTCCGTGGATCTCGTAGAACTCCTCTGTCTTCTCATCCGTGGCCCAGATCGAAGACAGGCAGGTGGTCTCTGTTGTCATAACATCAATGCCGATACGGTAATCGACAGAGAGATTGGCCAGGCCGGGTCCCACAAACTCCATCACCTTGTTCTTGACATAGCCGCACGCGAAGACCTTCCCGATAATGGCCAGAGCGATATCCTGCGGACCAACCCCCTTCGCGGGTTTTCCGGTCATGTAGACTCCTACCACCTGGGGCATGTCAATATCATAGGTCCTGCCCAGCAGCTGCTTGACCAGCTCGGGTCCGCCCTCTCCCATAGCCATGGTTCCGAGAGCCCCGTAGCGGGTGTGAGAATCGCTTCCCAGAATCATCTTGCCCGCTTCGGCCAGCATTTCTCTGGCAAACTGGTGGATCACTGCCTGATGCGGGGGCACATAAATTCCCCCGTATTTCCTGGCTGCGGACAAGCCGAACATGTGATCATCTTCGTTGATGGTTCCTCCGACAGCGCAGAGACTGTTATGACAGTTAGTCAGAACGTAGGGAATGGGAAATTTCTCCAGGCCGGAAGCTCTGGCAGTCTGAATAATCCCCACATAGGTAATATCGTGGGAAGTCATCTTGTCAAATTTGATTTTGAGCTGCTCCATATTGTCAGAGCAGTTGTGGTCGCGAAGAATGCCATAGGCAATGGTCTGCTTTCTTGCCTCCTCACGATCGATTTTTCTGCCGCAGGATGCTGCGAGAATCGCATCCGCCTGCGATCCGTCGGCAACGATCTCACTGCCGTTCAGAAGATAAACGCCTGTCTCAAATAACTTCATATTGCCCCCAAATCCAAGTCCCCGGGCAGGGAACGTAATTTCTTTAAGGTAATGATCCGCGACCTTCGTAACGGCCTGTATCAGGGAGAATTATAGGAAATGATCTCTGTCAATTCAAGGATTCCCGGACTTGCGAAAGATCTGCAGAACCTTGTCCACCCTGTCATCCTGACGGTGATTCTGCTTCCTGCGCGTCTCCTGGTCCAGACCTGATATTGCCGCATCGACTTTCGCCCCGATCTCTGTTTTCGGATCACTCTCCCGCGTCCCGGACGCGGTTGAATTCTCTCTGCTCTCTCTCTCGGGTAAACTGCTCTCAAGCGGCTGATCCGGGGTCTTTTCTCCCTCTGGCTTAGCTTTCCGCTTCTGATCTGCGGGGCTCTCTCCTTTGACCCTGCTCTCAAGTGGCTGGTTCGGGGTCTTTTCTCCCGCCGGCTTAGCTTCCTGCTTCTGACCCGCAGGATCCTCCCCTTCAACCTTACTCTCAAGTGGCTGGTCCGGGGTCTTTTTCCCCACCGGCTTAGCTTCCCGCTTCTGATCTGCGGGGGCCTCTCCCTTGGCTCTGCTCGTAAGCTCCTGGTTCGAGGCATTTTCCTCTGTCAGATCCGCTTCCGATAGCTGGTCTGCAGCTCCTTCCTCTGCGGCCTCATCCTCCGCGGCTATCATTTGCGCCCGTCTCTCAAAATATGCCGGATTCACGCGGATTTCAGGCGCTGGCCCGGCGTAGGAAAGGGGGACAAACGTACCGCCCCGGTCAGCCTCCCGGGCCTTCTCCTTTTCCCTGGCGATCCGCCGATTCTCATCATCAATCAGATGCAGGTATTTTTGGCTGTCTGCCATATCCCGCAGTTGACCGTGCAGCTCCGTCTGATTGTCCTTCATATGGCGAAGCTCTGTTTCAATCGCCGCCTTCATCTGCCGGTGAATCTCATCCAGCTCCTCACTGGTTCGATTGACCAAATCCTGTATCTCCTCCAGAGACCGGTCTGTGTACATTACGGAAGCCGCATAGACATCTTCCGCCTTATGCCGGGCCTCAGAAACGATCTCATCTCCCTGGCGCCTCTGCCTGCGGTATGCCTTGTCCCGTTCAGCCCAGGTCAGTTCACACTCATCTACCATGTCGGTGATCGCGCCGTTTAACTTCTCCAAGAGGTCAAACACCTGCTCTTTGTTGACCACAACGCGTTCTCTGCTGTCCTCATATGCTTCTGCCTTCGCGAAGAGCACGTGAATTTCGCGCAATATCTTCTCGCTGTCATCTTTCGCGCCCATGTAAATCTCCTGAATAAGCCCATCTCTTACGGCTCTAATCATATCATAAAAGGGAGATAGCTGATATTGCCAATCACTATCTCCCTTCCCCTTCTCACGCGATTCCCCGCCCTGTTCCATCGAAATGCTTCCCGGATAAAAAGCCTCTCTAAAAATAAAAAACCTCTCCAAAATGACTGGGAATAAAAAACGCAGGACGTTACCCCGGTGGTTAACTCAACCCAGGCGCCCCCGAGGCACACGGGAATTCCCACTTAGTGCTGCTTCATTCCTGACCTGACACGGTTCGTAGGCTCTCATTGCTCGGGACCCGAATATCAACGCCACCTGCCGGGGGCGGCTCCTGCACTCCGCTATTATAGCGGCTCTGAACTTCCTGTGTCAATCCGGCCCCCTGGCCAGCCAGTCGCACCAGCTTCCTGGCCAACCTGTCACTGCTTCACGACCCTCTTCATGGTCAGCCTGTCACACCCACAGCTTCCAGGCCAGTCTCTTATTGCCCGTCATGATCTGTCCCCTTTGCCTTTTTCCTCCGCAGCTCCGCGAAGAAATGACTGAGCAGAGCAGAACAGTCTTCCTCCATAACCCCTTTTTCAATTTCTGCCTGGTGGTTAAACTCCCTCATCTGCAGGAGGTTAATCACGGATCCGGCGCTCCCCGCCTTGGGATTCATGGCGCCGATGACCACCCTGGGAATGCGGGCCTGCACAATTGCCCCCGCACACATCTGACAGGGCTCCAGGGTCACATAGAGCGTGCAGTCCTCCAATCGCCAATCTCCCAGCTTGCGACAGGCCTTCTGAATCGCGGTGATCTCCGCGTGCTTCAGGACACTGTGATCTATATTGCGACGATTGTACCCCCGCGCGATAATCTTACCCTCACGCTCAATCACACAGCCGATCGGGACCTCCTCAATCGCCTCCGCCTTCCTCGCCTGGCGGATGGCCTCTTTCATATAATATTCTCTGCTCTTGCGCACACCAATTTCCTCATGCTGTTCTTATCTTAAAATCAATCGCGCAGGCAGAAATTCCCGGACAAGGCAAAATCCTCGAATATCACCCCAAAAGCCCTTCTGTCATCGGTTTTCTTTCTGTCCTGCCTGAAAATTATAACAGGGATTTGAGAAAAACAGAAAGATTCGACCCGGAATCCGCTTTCAAATTTGAATCCACTTCCCCCCGTCATTTATGGATTCCATCTTTTGTTAGTTATCATAAACTCCCTTCTCTCGGCCTTCAGAAAAGTTTTTGAGAATTATTCTTATTTCCTATTGACAGCCTTTTTTAAATTGCCTACAATACAATCACATCAATTAAGTGAGCTCGCAACCGAGCTTCGAAAGGAGAATTCATATGTCTAAATGGGTATGCAGTGTTTGTGGTTATGTTTTCGAGGGAGAGCAGGCTCCTGAGGTCTGCCCCGTATGTAAGGCTCCCCGTGAGAAGTTTATTGAGCAGTCCGCAGAGATGGGCTGGGCCGCTGAACACGTTGTTGGCGTAGCAGCGGATGTTCCTGAAGATATCAAGGCAGACCTCCGCGCGAACTTTGAGGGAGAGTGCTCAGAGGTCGGCATGTATCTCGCAATGTCTCGTGCCGCTTTCCGTGAGGGTTATCCCGAAATTGGCATGTATTACAAGCAGGCCGCCTTCGAAGAGGCTGATCATGCGGCACGCTTTGCAGAAATGCTGGGTGAGGTTCTGACCGATTCTACCAAGAAGAATCTCCAGATGCGTGTCGATGCTGAGAATGGCGCGACCTCCGGCAAGACTGATCTGGCCAAGAGAGCAAAGGCCCTGAATCTGGATGCCATCCATGACTCTGTTCATGAGATGGCCCGCGATGAGGCCCGTCACGGCAAGGCATTCGCTGGTCTTCTGAAGAGATATTTCGGCTAATTCAAATCCCATATCATCCCCTGCTCGGAGGCTGCCTTCAGATAACCGCGCCTCCTGTCAAAACAGCTCAGACCAGATGGCCTGAGCTGTTTTTTGCTAAAAAATCCGTTTTGGAATTCACCTTCAAAGTTGTTTAAAGAAAGTGAAAGACCCGCCTTGCGGCGAGTCCTTCGGGGGAGTTGTTATGAAAAAGATGTTTGTTATCAAAGGCATTCGTTCCCTTTGATAAGACAAATATAACAGGCAGCTATGACGCAAATGCGATCTCTCTGTGTAAATAGGATGAACGTTTCCATGTTCAGGAGCCGGAACGCATCTGACGATCTTCCTCAAAAAGCTCTTGAAACAAGGCGACTGGCGACCATTGAAGGTTGGTCTGCGTCGCCATGGCTTTGAGCCTTACCGGAGAGAGTCCAGTTTCCTTCCAGGCGGCAAGAAACCAGTCCAGATCCCGACTCCCGAATCCGACCATCAGCATCATCTCCTCCGGGAATTCCGCCCCCATATAGACGCGGGATTCCTCTGTAAAACCTGTCATTTTCGCCAGATAGCCGAGCTTCTGCCAATAGCTGGGACGCTCGATCCTGACGACTTCAATATCCATCCTTTGCGCCAGTCGACGAATCTCCCGCAGACGATCCTGATCAACACAAAACAAGAGCAGTTTCCTTGTCATCTCCTCATCTCCCCTCTGCCGGCATCCTGTCTTATGATTCCGGATTTTCGCAGGAGCACGGCCGCTTTCGGATTTTCCCTCTCTATCAGCGCTATCTTCTCCTGACGGGTCAGCCTCTTATAGGCCGCCTCTCTCTTCAGAGCCTCCTTCTTGTCATCAAAGCTCTCGTAATAAACCAGCTGAACCGGCCGGCGGGTTCGGGTATACTTGGCCCCCTTTCCGGCATTGTGGGCTCTCTCCCTCGCCTTCACATCTGTCGTATAACCGGCGTATATGCTGTTATCGGCGCAGCGGAGCAAATACGCGAAAAACTCTTTTCCCATCAGGACTGCTCCCTCTCTCTTAAGCGGTTTGACAACTCGGCAAACTGTTTAAGAGTCAGCATCTCTCCCCGCACCGTCGCCGGCAGACCCATTTCCTCGATGACCTCTGTAATCTGTTCTTTGGGAAGCCTGATGTCCGGCGCGTTTTTCAGACCGTTGGTCAGTGTCTTGCCGCGCTGGTTAAAAGAGGCGCGAATCACCCGAAAGAGATATGCCTCATCACTGACTTCAACAGGACAGCTCTTGTGACAGGTCAGACGAACCACCGCGGACCCAACCTTGGGACGGGGGATAAAAGCGCTCGGGGGAACCTGAAACATAACTTCAGGCTTGGCGTAATATTGCACCGCGAGGGAAAGCGCCCCGTAATCCTTGCTCCCCGGGCCCTCCTGCATACGGTCTGCCAGCTCTTTCTGCACCATAATCGTAATCGATTCCAGGGGAAGATGACTCTCAAATAAGGACATAATAATCGGAGTCGTGATGTAATAGGGCAGATTAGCGACAAGCTTGATGGGGCGGCTGGCGTTCTTCTCAGCAATCAGCCCGGACAGGTCCAGCTTGAGGACATCATGACAGATCACCTCGACATTATTATAAGAAGACAGGGTATCTGCCAGAATCGGAATCAACTTGCGATCCAACTCGACAGCCAGAACCTCTCTGCCTGCTTCACAGAGATACTGGGTCAGTGTCCCGATCCCGGGTCCGATCTCGAGAATGAAGTCCTCCCTGCTGATTTGGGCGGCGTCAACAATTCCCTCCAGAATATGCCTGTCAATCAGAAAATTCTGTCCGTATTTCTTCTGAAAAGAGAAGCCGTATTTCTCCAGGACCGCGATGGTGCTGCCCGGACTAGCCAATCCTGCCATCTCTCACCTCCGGATATAGACGCATCGCGTTCTCCTCTGTGATGCTGACTACTTCATCATAAGAGATCCCTCGAATCTCCGCGATTCGCCCGGCGATATAGCGCAGATTGCGGGGATCATTGCGCCTCCCCCGCCTGGGCTCCGGCGACATATAGGGGGAATCCGTCTCTAAAACCAGGGAGCGGAGCGGAATCGCCTCCACTGCCTCACGCAGCTTTCGGCCATTCTTAAAGGTGACCACCCCTCCTACGCCAATGAAAAAGCCCAGCCTGACGTACTCGAGCGCCTGCTCTTTTGAATAGGAGTAGCAGTGGATCACCCCACGAATTCCTTCTTTTGCCGCCTCTCGCATGATCTCCATGGTATCTTTGGCCGCGTCGCGGGAATGAATCACCACCGGCAGACCCAATTCCCCCGCAAGGGCAAGCTGTCGCTGAAACCAGTAGATCTGCGCCTTTCGCTCTTTGGGATCCTTAACCCAGTAATAATCCAGGCCAATCTCCCCGACTGCCACGACCTTGTCTTCTTGGGCCAGTTGGCGGATTTCTCTCATCACCTGCTCTCCGTAAGATCTGTCCTCCCAGTCCGGCTGCTCTTGTGTCTGCCGGTCGCGCGTCGGATAAAAATCCCGGATTTCCTCCGGGTGAACTCCCACTGTCGCGTAGATCCAGTCATATCGATGGGCCAGAGCAAGAGAACGGCGGCTGCTCTTGATATCGGATCCGACATTGACCAGATGAGAAATCCCTGCTTCTCGTACACGAGCCAGAACTTCCTCCCGGTCCTGGTCAAACTCCTCCCCATCCAGATGGGCATGCGTCTCAAAAATCATTCCTACTCCTCTTTCTCCTGACATAGCCCGCTGATCCCAAACCGGGATTAGCCTCGGCGTCCTCCGCGCAGGGAATCATTTCCTCGGACAGGACCCCTGCCAGACCGACGACTTCATTTGAGAAGAGAGCGGATGCGGGCTGATCCCACATCCGCTCTCAAGGCACTCTATCTTCTCTGACCAAAATCCGGCCAGCCTGTCTGTGCCGGAATATGCTTACAACAGGGACTCCTGACCTGTCGACGCAAATATCCCGCAGTAATGCCAGGTCAAAGACCGTCAGGATATCTCCGAACCGCTGGGAAGATCCTTCTCGGGGCTCATTAAAACCACATTGCCCTCGGCGTCCTCCGCGCAGAGAATCATTCCCTCGGACAGAACCCCTGCCAGTCTGGCGGGAGCCAGATTCAGAAGAACCATCACCTTCTTGCCCACCATCTCTTCGGCAGAGTACCACTTGCGAATGCCGGAGACGATCTGAACCGTCCGGTCACCAACCGCCACCTGAGAGCACAAAAGCTTCTTAGATTTAGCTACCGGCTCACAGGACTGAACCTGTCCGACCACAAACTGCATCTTGCCGAAATCGTCGAAAGAAATCTCTTCTCTGGTCTCAACATGAACCGCGTCCGCCCGGTCAGACTCCTCTTCTGCCTCCGGTACAAGAGACTTCTGCCCGGCCTCAATCTCCGCGACCTTAGCCATTGTCTCCTCTAAATCCAGACGGGCAAAAAGGATCTGTGGATGATCTGTCACCCGATTGCCCGAGGGATAATTCCCGAACGTAGAGAGACGATCATAGTCGATCTGACCGATATTTAACTGGTCCAGGATCTGATCCGCCGTAGAAGGCATGAAGCTCTTCAGGAGGCTTGCCCCGATGGCAATCGACTCGACGAGATTGTAGAGCACCGTTGCCAGACGATCCTGTTTGGCCGCGTCCTTGGCCAGAGCCCATGGCATGGTCTCGTCAATATACTTATTCGATCGTCTAAAGAGATGGAAGACTTCTGTAATGGCGTCCGCCACATGCAGATCCGCCATTTTGTCCGTCACCCTCTGGACTGTGCCCGCGGCATAGGCCTTGAGCTCTCTGTCGACCGGCTCCTCGAGGCCCTTATCCTCTACAAGTCCACCAAAATACTTATTGGCCATACTGATCGTGCGGTTGACCAGGTTCCCCATGGTATTCGCCAGATCCGAATTAACACGCTCAGCCATGAGTTCCCAGGAGATAACGCCGTCGTTCTCAAAGGGCATTTCATGCAGCACGAAGTATCGAACCGCGTCCACACCGAAGATATCCACCAGGTCATCCGCGTAAATGACATTGCCCCTGGACTTGGACATCTTGCCGTCCGCCTGCAGGAGCCAGGGATGCCCAAAGACCTGTTTGGGCAGGGGCTGTCCCAGGGCCATCAGGAAAATAGGCCAGTAAATGGTGTGAAAGCGAATGATGTCCTTGCCGATCAGATGCAGGTCCGCGGGCCAGTACTTCTTATAGCGATCCGAATGATTCCCGTCGCAATCATATCCGATTCCCGTGATGTAGTTGGTCAGAGCGTCCAGCCATACATAGACGACATGCTTGGGATCAAAGGTGACCGGAATCCCCCAGGAGAAGGAGGTTCTGGAGACGCAGAGATCCTGCAGCCCGGGCAGGAGGAAATTGTTCATCATCTCATTCTTGCGGGAGACCGGCTGGATGAACTCGGGGTGACTCTTGATATGCTCGATCAGCCGATCGGCATACTTACTCATCCGAAAGAAGTAGGCCTCCTCAGATGCCCTTGTGACAGGACGTCCGCAGTCGGGACATCTCCCGTCAACGAGCTGGGAATCGGTCCAGAAAGCCTCGTCGGAAGTACAGTACCAACCCTCATACGTTCCCTTGTAGATATCCCCCTGGTCATAGAGCTTCTTAAAGATCTTCTGTACCTGGGCCTCATGATCCGCATCTGTTGTGCGCATGAACTTGTCATAGGAAGTGTCCATCAGATCCCAGATACGCCGGATCTCGCCGGAGTTCCTGTCCACCAGCTCCTTGGGACTGATGCCTGCCTCCTCGGCCTTGATCTGGATCTTCTGTCCATGCTCATCGGAGCCTGTCATGAAGAAGACATCATAGCCCTCCTGGCGGCGGAAGCGGGCGATAGCATCCGCCAGAATGATCTCATAGGTATTGCCGATGTGGGGTTTCCCTGAGGTATAGGCAATGGCCGTTGTGATATAGTACTTACCCTTGTTGCTCATCTCTTCCTTATTCCCCGTACTTGAACTCTTCTACCGGCTTATCTTCTGAATTCTCCTCATCCGCCGACGCGTCCTGCTTCTCCGCAGAAGGAGTCTCTTCCGGAGCATACTGCCTGGACTCCTCTATTTTCGGCTCTGCGCTCTTTGTCTCTTCATCAACGAAGGCATCCGGTTCTGCGGTGGGCGCGCTCTTCTCTCCCGCATTCCCCTCCTCTGTATGGGAAACAGGCATTTTCTCCCCGCACTTGGGGCAGTACGCAGACTCCTTGGAGACAGAGCTGCCGCAGGTCGGGCAGGTCTGCGTCCTCTTTAAGACCTCGACCGTCTCCTTCTTCTCCTCTAATTTCTCCAGCAGAGCCTCGATTTCCGCGAAGTCCTCTCCAGGATCATCACTGTGGTCCTGATAGTAGCGCCTGCCCAATTCTGCATAGGCGTCTCTTAACCTGCGCTCCGTATCCTTGACCTCATAAGTGGCCTTGGTTACATCTACGGCAGTCTTTACCTTGTCGCCGACAACCTGACCGGCATTTACAACTGTGTTGGTAATCTCGTCAAATAAACCCATCGTATGCTCCTTTCTATGACGCCGGCGCACTTGTCAAAAAGCGGCGTCTAATCATCTGTATTATACCTGTGTAACTCTGGATGCGCAATTTATCCGGCCCAGACAAACCATGTGTAGAGGTAACCCGCCAGAACCGCCGCCAGGGTATAAGGGACTCCCACTTTCATAAAGTCCGCAAATCCCGTCTCATACCCTTCTTTCTTCAGCAGTCCAACCGCTGTGATATTAGCAGACGCCCCGATCGGGGTTAAGTTTCCTCCCAGAGTCGCTCCTGTCAGCAGACCAAAATAGAGGATATAAGGGGAAATCCCAAGTCTGGTCGCCAGCCCGGTCAAAACTGGCAGCATTGTGGCCACATAGGGAATATTATCTACAAAGGCAGAGATCAAAACTGACCCCCAGACGACCAGACTATAGAGCCAGAAGAGATGACTGCCCCCGACCTTTGCAATCAGCCTGGTCAGGTCTTCAATCAGGCCCACCTGTGTCACCCCGGCAATCACGATAAAGAGTCCCAGAAGGAGAAAGAGGGTCTCTGTATCAAGGCTGCGAAGGGCTCTCCTCGCCCCCTCTCTCTCTCCCGTTTTCACCCTGTCGCCAAGCAGGGCAAGCCCTGCCAGACCCAGACAAATGATCCCATTGCTGATCTCCGGCTTTCCCGGAATGAAAGAGGCTCCAATCAGGAGAGAAATCATGGCCAGAAGCAAAAAAGAGGGCAACAAGCTCTTGACCTGTGTCCGCTCCGTCACCAGCGTTTCCTGCGTCAAATGGCGAAACTCAAACCGCATAATGGGAATCGTCGCCAGTGCGCCCAGTTCTACAGCGAAGAAAATTCCCGGCCGTCCCTGCATGAAAAAGAAGTCCAGAAAATCCATATTGGCATAGGAACCGAGCAGAATGGACGTCGTATCCCCCACCAGAGTTGCCGCCCCCTGCAGATTCGAGGATACCGCGATCGAAAAGATCATGGGAACCGGGTTGATCTTCAGCTTTCTGCAGACCGCCATCCCGATCGGGGCTACCATTAGAACCGTCGCGACATTATCAATAAAAGCGGAGATCAGACCAGCGAAGAGCGACATGAGAATAATAATCCACATGACATTCTTCGACTTCTCCATGATCAGGTCTGCCATCAGAAGCGGCATGCCGGAGGCGATGAAATAATCAACCAGAATCATCGTCCCGCTGATCATCATCAGAACATTCCAGTTAATACTGGAGATCACCTGCCCCAAAGGCAGAATTCCTGTCACTAAATAGAGGGCCGCCACTGCCATCGCCGCATGCGGCCGGTATTTCTGCCTGGCAACCATGACAATATACATAAGAATAAAGAGAACCAGAGCCAGTATTTTCATTCGCTTTCTCCACTCCTATGATAAAAGAGACCCGATCCTCGTGTGGGTCGAATCTCTTTCTCCGCAAACGTCTCTCCTTCAGAAATCCTTCGTCTCCGAAAGAGCCTGCTTCGAAAACGGGTAACTCGAATTCGCACCTTTCGTGCTTTATCGACTAGTGATTTTACAGTATTTCTTCTTTCCCCGGCGCAGAAGGAATTCCTCCGCGAAATCAGATGGCCTGTAAGACGTGTGAATATCTGTCACCTTATCCCCATTGACAGATACACCGCCCTGCTCTACTGCCCGGCGGGCATCGGAACGGGACTGCGCCAGTCCACAGAGGACAAGAACGGACAGAATGTCGATTTCTCCCTCTTTGAAATCTTCTTCCCTGACGACCGCCTGCGGCATATTGTCAGAAGACACGCCTCCGGCGAAGAGCGATTTCGCCGCTTCCTGCGCCTTGTCGGCCTCTTCCTCTCCGTGTACCATCGCGGTCAGTTCATGGGCCAAAATGCGCTTCGCCTCATTGAGCTGGGCTCCCTCCCAGCGGTCCATCTCATCAATCTGCTCCAGGGGCAGGAAGGTCATCATGCGCAGGAACTTGAGAACATCCGCGTCATCTACATTTCTCCAGTACTGGAAGAAATCATAGGGGGATGTTTTCCCGGGATCCAGCCAGACAGCTCCGCCGGCTGTCTTTCCCATCTTCGTCCCGTCATGCTTAAGCAGAAGGTTGATGGTCATAGCCGCGGCATCTTCTCCCAGCTTCTTGCGAATCAGCTCTGTTCCGGCCAGCATATTGGACCACTGATCATCACCGCCGAACTCCATATTACAGCCATACTCCTGATAGAGCTTGTAGAAGTCATAGGCCTGCATAAGCATATAGGAAAACTCCAAAAAGGACAGTCCGCGCTCCATGCGGTTGACATATGCTCTGGCACGAAGCATGTCATTGACAGAAAAATGAGCTCCGACCTCCCGCATAAAATCCAGGAAATTCAGATTGCGCAGCCAGTCCGCGTTATTGACCATAAGCGCCTTATCTTCCCCAAATTCAATAAAGCGACTCATCTGCTTCTTGAAGCACTCACAGTTGTGATCGATCTGCTCGACCGTCATCATGGATCGCAGATCCGTTCGCCCGGAGGGATCCCCGATCATTGCGGTTCCCCCGCCGATCAGAGCAATTGGACGATTCCCGCCCATCTGCAGGCGCTTCATCAAAGTCAAAGCCATAAAATGCCCTACATGCAGGGAATCTGCCGTCGGATCAAAGCCGATATAAAAGGTCGCTCTGCCATGATTAATCAGATCTTTGATTCTCTCTTCATCCGTCAGCTGCGCAATCAGCCCTCTGGCCACTAACTCATCGTATAAGGTCATCTCATTTCTCCTCGTCTCTGGGGCTACAAAATCAGTCCTTATGATACAATCTTCCCCCTCCTTATGCAAATTCCCGCGGATACATTCCCGCGGATGCGGGCCTTACTCCATAGAACCCTTATTTCGTCACAAAAGCGACATAGGCATCCAGAAAATCACAGAGAGCCGCGTTCATTTGTCCATAGCTGTCTTCACGAAGCTGAGAGGCATTTTTCACATAGGGATACTTTTTACTGTCTTCTTCCAGATTTCTCTCAGACGCGATCAAAGCTTCTACCGCCTCCGGCGTAAACTCCGGATGACACTGGAAGGCGTATGCGCGGTCAGAATAGCGAATAATCTGCCGCGGACAGCCCTCAGAGAAAGCCAGTACCCTGGCCCCCCCGGTTAAACCCGGCATATCCCCGTGCCAGCTTCCCACGTTCATTCCATCCGCAAACGCCTTCAAAAGAGGATCCTTAAGCCCCTCCTCGGTCAAATGCAGGGGAATGGCTCCGATTTCCCTGTGAGGACTGTGCTCATAAGGCGCTCCAAAGGCCTGACCGATCAACTGCGCCCCCAGACAGGCCCCGAGGACTGCCTTCTTTTCCCTGACAAATCTTTGGATCAGGGCAATTTCTTCTTTCGGATCATAGTAGGGAAAATGCTCTCGATCCTCATCCGGGGTCTGAGGACCGCCCATAACAATCAGCATGTCATAGCCGCTGATCTCGCGGGGAATCGGTTCCTTCAGGTAGACATGGACCTGGTCGGTCTCATATCCCCTGGCCCTGGCCCAGTCCAGATATGTGGCCGGCTGCTCAAATGCTTCGTGCAGCAAATAAAGAATTTTCATTTCCCTTTTTCTCTTTCCCCATGTACCGCGGCTCATCGCCTTCATCTGAAAATTCGTTGCCTTCTCTGACATTCTGATTTTCCTCCGCTTTTTCCCCTGTACAAATGAAATCTGTTTTTACAGTGTCATGAGCAATGTCCCTGCCGCAATCAGAATACAACCGAGCAGAGATTTGACGGTGACGTCTTCGTGAAGAAAGACAAACGCCAGCAGAATTGTGATTACGACACTCATCTTATCAATCGGAACAACCTTGGACGCATCGCCTATCTGCAGAGCACGATAATAACAGAGCCAGGAGGCGCCTGTTGCCAGGCCTGACAGGATCAGAAAAATCCAACTCTTTCTTCCTATTTCAAAGATTCCCTTTTGACTATTCGTGATAAAGACCATACCCCAGGCCATGAGAATTACAACGCAGGTTCGTATCGCCGTCGCAAGATTTGAGTTGACTCCATTTACGCCAAGCTTGCCCAAAATAGAGGTTAAAGCGGCAAAAACTGCTGACAGAATCGCAAATATCATCCACATAAATACACCTATATCGAATCCTTCTATTGAAAAAAGCGAGTACTTTCGTACTCGCCCAAAAGAGGTGCCAACCAGATTTGAACTGGTGATGAAGGTGTTGCAGACCTTTGCCTTACCACTTGGCCATGGCACCAAATATGTGCTCGAAACACTTTCTCAATATAGCAGAGGGGCTGAAACCCGTCAAGCCAGTCTGAAGGCAGATACCTTCAAAACTTCATACAGATGAATTGCAAACCTTTGAAAATGGTCATCTCGCATCCGCGACTTCGTCGCTTCTGCTCGATGCGTTTGCTT
>ERZ772955.895-NODE-895-length-21095-cov-9.647101_pt1 | contig 21095 bp, 24 predicted proteins | sample MGYA00511133_ERZ772955 | MGnify/ENA primary metagenome ERZ772955 (study PRJEB29015, sample SAMEA2737914) | human oral metagenome | biome: human oral; feature: human-associated habitat; material: dental | place: China | collected 2149 ... | reverse complement strand
AGCCGGTGACGCTCTCCGATGTGCGTTCCAGCCTTGCGAAATACGATCTCGATGGAAGTACGATCCAGCTTGCGGGGGCGGAGTCGGGCATCGAGTCCTCCGAGAACGTCATGATCCGCACGATTGACCTTGAGGAGAATCAGCGCAAGGAGGTCATGGCATCGCTCACGCAGGATGTCGGTCCCTACACCGTACTGCGCGAGGAGAAGGTCGGCGCGACGATTGGCGGCGAGCTGATTACGAATGCCGTACTCGCGCTTGTGATCTCATGGGCACTCATCATCCTCTACGTCGCCTACCGCTTTGAGTGGCGTTTCGGCGTATCGGCGGTGCTTGCGCTCATCCACGATATCATTATCGTGCTCGCGGTATTCTCGTTTACCCAGCGTCAGATCGACTCGTCGTTTATCGCGGCACTCCTGACGATCGTCGGATATTCGATCAACGATACGATCGTTATCTTTGACCGCATCCGCGAGAATCTGAAACTCCATTTCCGCCGCGGCGGCGATGTGAACGAGCTTGTCAACACATCCATCTACCAGACACTGACGCGCTCGCTCTATACGGTGTTTACGGTTCTGTTCACGACCTTCGCGCTGTACTGGTTTGGCGGAGAGACGACGAAGGACTTCGCGTTCGCGCTTCTTGTCGGCTTTGCCAGCGGCTGCTACTCCTCCATCTTCATTGCAAGTCAGCTCTGGATCGAGCTGCGGAATCGCACGGAGCGGCGGCCTGCCGCGAAACCTGCGGCCGTGGAGGGATAACGAAAAGAGCCTGTCACGGGACAGGCTCTTTTGCTATTGCAAGGAAGGGGGGAGACCATGCTGAAAGAATGGATCTTACGCGCGCAGACCGACGAAGGGGCTGCGCTTGCGCGCGACATCGGAGCCGTACCGATCATCGGTCAGATCCTCTGGAACAGGGGGATACGCTCTGCAGAAGATGCACAGACCTTCCTTCATCCGGAGGATGAGCCGTTCCACGATCCCTTTCTCATGAGAGATATGGAAAAAGCCGTCCTGCGCATACAGAAGGCGATTCATGAGGGCGAGCGGATCGTTGTCTACGGCGACTACGATGTGGACGGGATGACCTCGACCACGCTCCTCATGAAGAATATCCGCACACTCGGCGGTACGGTCTCCTACTATATCCCGAACCGCTTTACCGAGGGCTATGGGATCAACAGCACAGCACTCGCACAGCTTGCGTCGGAGGGCTGTGATCTGCTTGTCACCGTCGACTGCGGCATCTCATCCGTGGACGTAGTGGCGGAGATGGACGGAGCGATGGACATCATCATCACCGATCATCATCTGCCGGGGGCGGAACTTCCTTCTGCCTATGCTGTCCTCAATCCCCACCGCGCCGATTGTTCCTATCCGTTCAAAGAACTCGCGGGTGTCGGCGTCACGTTCAAGCTCGTGCAGGCTCTTTGGCAGGCGGAGGAGGAGCGGAGCTATGCGGAGGATATGGACATCGTCGCGCTCGGTACCGTCGCCGATCTCGTGCCGCTCATCGGTGAGAACCGCAAGCTCGTCCAGATGGGGCTTGCGGCTATGTCCGCGCATCCCTGCGAGGGGATTGCTGCCTTGATTCGCGTTGCCGGCATTGAGGGCAAGGCGATCAATACGGGGATGGTCGGCTTCCAGCTTGCACCGCGCCTGAATGCGGCGGGACGCATTGAAACGGCGCGCAGGGGGGTGGAGCTGCTGACCTCCGAGGAAGTGCGGGAGGCGGATCGCATTGCGGGCGAATTGAATGAGCTCAACACGGAGCGGCGTGATTTGGAGCAGGGGATTCTCGCAGAGGCCGAGGAAATGCTCGCGGATTTTACTCCCGATGTACCTGCGATTGTCGTCGCAGGGGAGGAATGGAATTCCGGCGTGATTGGCATTGTCGCTTCCCGTCTCGTCGATCAATATTATCGCCCGAGCATCGTGCTCACACGGCAGGGCGATGTCTACAAGGGCTCCTGCCGCAGCATTGCGGGGCTGCATATGTACGAGGCTCTGGCTGCGTGCAGGGGGACGCTCATTCAGTTCGGCGGGCATGAGATGGCGGCGGGCTTGACACTTGCCTATGATTGTGTGGAGGATTTTCGCACGGCGTTCGCGAACTATGTAAATACGCATTTGACGGCAGATGACTTCACGCCGAAAATCTCCATTGAGGGGATCGTCGCACCTGCGGACTGGACGCTTTTGGCGGTTGAGCAGCTTGCCCTGCTTGAGCCGTACGGCATGGGGAATCCGCGCCCTGTCTTCGGCGTGCGCGATCTGCGCCCGCGCACGGCATCTGCCATTGGCGCGGACGGGAAACATCTGCGCATGGAGGTCGGTACACGTCAGAAGCGCGTCGCAGCACTCTACTGGAACGCGGGCGAGCTTGCGGAGATTGTGACGGAGGAGGCGGGGGATCTTGCCTATACGCCGAGCATCAACGAGTGGCAGGGGACACGCTCCGTACAGTGCATGGTGGACTCCATTGTTCCCGCCGCGCATGAGCGCGTTTTTCCGAGCCGCGACCTGCTGAAGGTGATCTATACGTTTCTCAGCGGGCTGCGCAGAGAGGCGGATCGGATTCCATACGGGGCGGTTGCGCTCACACGTCGTTTTTCACGCGAAAAGTTTCATATTTCGCGCTATACGATGGAACTGTCCCTGTGTATTTTCCGTGAGCTCGGACTGCTGGCTCCACGGGCGGAGGGCGGCTGGCAGTTTATCCCACCGACAGGGAAAATGGAACTCACGGATGCGCCGACTTTTCGTCGGCATGCGGAAAGAAAGGGTGATGGATAGATGTCGGATGATGCACAAAGAACTGTCACCATCGATATGATACTGGAAAAGGTGCGCTCCTATCAGGCGGACGCCGATCTGGCAAAGATCAAGAAGGCGTATGCCTATGCGGAGAAAGCACATCGCGGACAGGTGCGCATCTCGGGGGAGGCCTACATCATCCACCCCCTCAACGTCGCCTACATCCTCACGGGGCTTCACCTCGACGACGAGACAATCTGCGCAGCGCTCCTGCACGATGTGGTGGAGGATACCTGCGCGACGCTGGAGGAGATGGATGCGGAGTTCGGCAAGAACGTCATGGAGCTCATCGACGGCGTGACGAAGCTCGGACGCATCGAGTATATGTCCAAGGAGGATGTCAAGCTCGAAAACTACCGCAAGATGTTCCTCGCAATGGCGAAGGATATCCGCGTCATCATGATAAAGCTTGCAGACCGCCTCCACAATATGCGCACGCTGAAATGCATGCGTGAGGACAAGCGCCGCCGCATTGCGAAGGAGACCATCGAGGTCTACGCACCGCTCGCGAACAGGCTCGGCATTTCCAGCATCAAGGTGGAGCTCGAGGATCTCTGTCTGCGCTACCTCGAACCCGAGGCATACTATGCGCTCGTCGAGGAGGTCAAGCACAAGCGGCAGGAGCGGCAGGCGTTCATACGGGAGTCGATTCGGCAAATCCACGAGAAACTGGAGGCTGCCGGCATCGAGGCGGAGATCAAGGGGCGTGCGAAGCATTTCTACAGCATCTACCGAAAGATGAAGCGCGACAACAAGAGTGTGAATGAGATCTACGATCTCTCTGCGGTGCGTGTCCTCGTCTCCTCCGTTAAGGACTGCTACGGTGTGCTCGGGGTCATCCACGCGATGTGGAAGCCGATTCCCGGCAGGTTCAAGGACTACATCGCCATGCCGAAGTCGAACGGCTATCAGTCCCTGCACACCACCGTCATGACGCACGGTGACCCGCTCGAGATCCAGATCCGCACAAAGGCGATGCACCAAGTCTCCGAGTTCGGTATTGCTGCGCATTGGAAATACAAGGAGGCGGGGTGCAGCATCGGCGCAACGGATGAGAATGATCAGAAGATGTCGTGGCTGCGTCAGATGGTCAGCCTCCAGAAGGAGTATGACGATCCGAAGGAATTCTTCGAGGCACTGAAGCTGGACGTGTTCTCCGACGAGGTCTTTGTCTTTACGCCGCGCGGCGATGTCATTGACCTGCCGAAGGGCTCGAACCCGATTGACTTTGCCTATCACATCCACACGGAGATCGGGCATCACTGCGTCGGCGCGAAGGTCAACGGAAAGATTGTGCCGCTCGAATACAAGCTTAAGAACGGCGATATTGTGTCCATCGTCACGAACAAGGGGGGGAACGGCCCCAGCCCCGACTGGCTGAACACAGTCGCCTCCTCTGCGACACGCAGCAAGATCCGCGCGTGGTTCAAGAAGGAGAACCGCGAGGAGAATGTCGAGCGCGGCATGAACCTCATCCGCGACGAGGCGAAGCGGCTTGGCTATGCGCCAAAGGAGTTGATGGCAGGCGGCCGTCTTGCAAAGGTCGCGGAAAAACTCAACGTACAGAGCGAGGGTGACCTGCTCGCCGCACTTGGCTACGGCGGTGTGAGCCTGCGCGGTGTCATGACGAAGCTCATCGAACTGCACCAGCAGGCGATCAAGGACAGCACGCCACCCGAGGTCTCGCAGATGCTCTCCGAGCTCAAGGCACCGCGTCGCGGCAAGCGCAAGAAGGCGAGCCACGGTGTCCTTGTCGAGGGCGAGGGCGGCTATCTCGTGCGTCTTGCACGCTGCTGCAACCCGATCCCCGGCGATCCCATCACGGGGTACATCACGCGCGGGCGCGGCGTATCCGTGCACCGCTCTGACTGTCCGAATGTGCTCAACGATACAGAGTTTACGCGTGTGATTGAGGTGAGCTGGGACATCGGGCTCGACAAGGACTATATTGTTGGCATTGAGATTATATGCAACGACCGCAACGGTATGCTCGCTGAACTCCTCGCCGTACCCGCCGAGATGAAGGTCAACATTCACACCGTCAACGCAACCCCGAATCGCCGGAACAAGACCTCAACCGTCCTCCTCGGGCTCAACGTCAGCAACATCGATCAGGTCACCCAGGTCATGACGAAAATGCGTCTGCTCAAGGATGTTTACCGCGTCACACGTACCATCGGCAGCTCGGCACTCCCGAACGGGGAGGTGTGACCCTTTCTGTCACATTGTTTTTTCGCATATTTTGTGGTAATATCAAGCGTATCAATTCCCCTGTGAGGTGAAACCAATGGAAGATCAGAAAACAATGATGTTCTCCTTCGGCGAGGACAAGCCGAAAGCGGACACTGTCATACGCGAGGCCGCCGCAGCAATGCGGGAAAAGGGATACAACCCCATCAATCAGCTGGTCGGCTATCTGCTCTCGGGTGATCCGGCGTATGTCACAAGCCATCATGACGCGCGGAGCAAGATTCGCAGCCTGGAGCGCGACGAACTTCTCGATGAACTTGTGCGGTTCTATCTGGAGCATGAGAAGTGAAGCGCTATCTCTCACTGGACATCGGCGACGCGACGATCGGCATTGCCGTCAGCGACCTGCTCGGGCTCACGGCGCAGGGCGTTGAGACAATCCGCCGCACAGAGCTCTCTGCTGATCTCGACCGGCTTGCACAGCTTGTGCAGGAGTATGAGCCCACGGGCTTTGTCGCAGGGCTGCCGAGGCACATGAACGGAGATGAGGGGGAACGCTGCGATATTGTCCGCGCCTTTATGGCAGAGGTGGCAGAACGGTTTCCATCGGTTGCAATCCACTACTGGGATGAGCGTCTGTCGACGGTCGCTGCCGCGCGTGCTCTCATCGCAGCAGATGTCTCGCGTAAGAAGCGGCGCAAGGTTATCGACAAGATGGCGGCGGTCTACATATTGCAGGGATTTTTGGATCGGCAGCAGCATTTGAAATAAAGGAGAAGTCAAATGGCAGATCACGAAGAACTTCACGATGATGATGTCATCGTTGTGATGACGAATGAGGACGGCGACGAGTTTTACTATCGTGAGGAGATGATTATTCCGATCGGGGAGGATCGCTTTGCCGTGCTGGTCGCACTGAATGTTTCCTCCGAGGAAGATCTTGAGAACGCCGAGGAAGGCGACGAGGCGACAATTGCGAAGATTGTCATGGATGACGATGGTGAAGAAATCTACACGGATCCAACGGATGAGGAGTTTGATGCGGTGCGCCGCGCTTACGAACTGATCGAAGACGAGGAAGAGTGAGAATGAACGGCTGTCATCCGAGGGAGATGACAGCTTTTTCTCATCAGTAAGGCAGCCGCAGGAGAGAGGGAGGATTTGCTTGAAGGAGTCGTTGCAGGGAATATGGGACTTCTTGAAGACCAATGGTTTGCGGCAGGCGTTTGATGCCGTCTACCGTGGAAGGGGAACACCGCTCCAGAAAAAAATTGTGTTCGGGATTCCGGTGCTGGGGATCTTATTCTTTTTGATTGTTCTCCTCGTTATCGTTCCGTTGTCCGAAGCACCGTCCCGTACAGGAGCGTCGGGGACACAGATCTACTTTACCGTTCGTCCGGGCATGAGCGTGCGTGAGATCGGGAAAGAACTGCATGAGCGCGGTGTCATCGACAGTGAGACAAAGTTCTGGTGGACGGCAAAGCTGAACGGCTTTGAAAACAAGGTCAAGAGCGGTACCTTTGCACTGGAAACGGGCATGGGCGAACGCGATGCTCTTGAGATGCTGGTCTATGGCAATACGGTGACGATACGATTCACGATTCCCGAGGGCTTCGGTGTGCGTGAGATTGCCGCACGGCTCGAGGACGAGGGGCTGGTAAAGGCGGATGATTTTATCGCGCGTGCCAAGACCTACCGCCCCTACCCGTACATTGAGGAGCATGAGAACGTCCGTTATGCGGCAGAGGGGTTTCTCTTTCCCGATACCTATGAGATCAACGGTGCGTTTGACACCGCACGCATCATGGAGATGATGGCGGAGAACTTTGACCGCCGTCTGACAAAGGAGATGCGCGACCGTGCGAAAGAGATGAACCTCTCGATCTACGAGCTTGTGACGCTTGCCTCGCTTGTCGAAAAGGAGGCGTATCACGAGGAGGATCGTCCGATCATCGCACAGATCTTTTTGAAGCGCCTGCGCATTGGTATGCCCCTGCAGGCGGACCCCACTGTGCAGTATCTCCTTGACGTGCCGAAGGAGGATCTGCTCTACCGTGATACGGAGATCGAATCTCCGTACAACACCTATCAAAATGTCGGGCTGCCGCCGGGACCGATCGCAAGCCCCGGTACGGCATCATTGAATGCGGTATTGCACCCAGCGGATACGAACTATCTGTACTTCGTCGCCGACCGGAATGGCAACAATTACTATGCGACGAACTACGCGGATCATCTCGATCTTGTTGATCGAGTACGCTGAAGTATTGGGAGGCTGAATGAGAAAAAGACCGGAGCTGCTCGCACCCGCGGGAACGATGGAGAAGCTGCAGATGGCACTCGCCTATGGTGCGGATGCCGCGTATCTTGGCGGTGCACAGTTCGGCTTGCGTGCGTTCGGCGGCAACTTCACGGACGAGGAGATACGAGCGGCGGTGCGGCTCGCACACAGGGCAGGGAAGAAGATCTATGTGACCGTCAATGTGTTCCCGCACAATGATGATCTTGTCTCCCTGCCGGATTATCTGCGTACTCTCTCTGAGGCAGAGGTGGATGCCGTGCTCGTTGCCGATCTCGGTGTCTTTATGCTTGCGCGTGAGGTCGTGCCTACTCTGTCTGTGCATATCAGCACACAGGCGAACAATGTCAACTGGCGCACGGTACACGCGTGGCAGGAACTCGGTGCGGAGCGCGTTGTGCTCGCGCGGGAGCTTTCGCGCGAGGAGATACGTGAGATTCGCCGACATACCGACGTGGAACTGGAGCTGTTTGTACACGGGGCGATGTGCATCTCCTACTCGGGACGATGCCTACTCAGCAGCTATTTTACGGGGCGCGACGCGAACCGCGGCGAATGTGCGCAGTCCTGCCGTTGGAAGTATGCACTCGTGGAGATGTCGCGTCCCGGGGAATACTACCCCGTCGAGGAAGATGAGCGCGGTACCTACATCATGAACTCGAAGGATCTCTGCCTTCTGCCATATCTGGATGAGGTGGTCGACTGTAGGATTGACAGCCTAAAGATCGAGGGGCGTATGAAGAGTGTCCACTATGTCGCGAGCGTGGTCAAGGCATACCGCATGGCGCTCGATGCTTGTCTTTCGGGGAAACCGTATGAGGTGCGGGCGGAGTGGCGGGCGGAGCTGGAAAAGGTCTCGCACCGCGCCTACACCACGGGATTTTTCTTTGGAAAGACAACGACGGAAGATCAGATCTATGGGTCATCCTCCTACGAACAAACCTCGGATTTTGTCGGACTGGTGCGTTCCTATGACACAGAAAAACGGCTTGCGACGGTGGAACAGCGCAACAACATGAAGCTCGGGCAGGAGATCGAGATCTTTCAGCCTGTGGGTGCGTCCTTTCGACAGGAACTTGCCGAGATGTGGGACGCGGATGGACGGGAGATCACGGCAGCACCGCATCCACAGCAGATTGTCCGTATACGTATGGAACAGCCGGTTGAGGTGAGCAGTATTTTGCGTCGCGATGTACCGATGAAGAAGGAGGAGCGATGATGGCAAATGTGATTCGTCGCTATGCATGTGCTGCAGGGCGTGTGCAGGGCGTAGGATTTCGCATGTTCGTGCGCCAACAAGCGGTGATGAATGACATCACGGGGTGGGTGATGAATATGTCCGACGGTACGGTGACGATGGAGCTGCAGGGCGATGCCAATGCCGTCGAGGCTGCCTTTACCGCGATGCGTGCGGGCAATTATTTCATTCATGTGGAGCGTCTGGATATTGAGGAGCGTGAACCTGTGGACGGAGAGCGGGATTTCACCATCAAATATTAGGAGTGTATCATGGGGAAAATACTCGTAATGAATGGACCGAACCTCAATCTGCTCGGTACGCGCGAGCCTGAAATCTATGGCTCTCTGACGCTTGCAGACATCCATGAGCGTCTGCGCTGCCGTGCCAATGAGGCAGGGCTGGAGATTGAATTCATGCAGTCGAATCATGAGGGAGTGCTTGTGGATGCGATTCAGCGTGCACGCAGGACGGTGGACTACATCATCCTGAATGCCGCTGCACTCACACACTACAGTATCGCCCTCCGTGACGCAATTGCGGCGGTTGATGTGCCCGTCATCGAGGTGCATCTCTCGAATATCCACAAGAGAGAGGAATTCCGTCACAAATCTGTGATCGCCCCCGTTGTGGTCGGGCAGATTGCGGGGTTCGGTGCGGAGAGCTATCTGGCGGCACTTGAGATCATTATCTGGCGGATGGGAGACATGCGATGAACATGGAAGCGCGTATTGCGCGTTTGCGTGCACTGCTCAGCGAGAATCTTGTGGATGCGTTGCTCGTAACAAAGGAGGAGAACGTTCACTATTTCAGCGGCTTTTGCGGAGATTCGACCGCGCTCCTTGTGACCCCAGAGCGTCTTCTGCTCGTTACGGACAGCCGCTATACGGAGCAGGCTGCGGTACAGGCACCCCTCTATGAGGTTGTCGAGCAGCGGGACGGTCTGTATGGGAAAGCTGCGGAGCTTGCGGCGGACGCCGGTGTTGTCTCCCTTGCCTTCGAGGGCGGAGCACTCGTCTACATCAAGGTGATATGGCTGCGCGAACGGCTCGGTGAAATTTCCTTCGATACGCCGCTGAATCTCGATCTGCTGCGGCAGGTGAAGGATGCGGATGAGATTGCGCTCATCCGCCGCGCGTGCAAAATTGCGGACGAGGGCTTTGCCCATATCCTTTCATACATTCAGCCGGGTATGACGGAGATGGAGGTCGCTGCGGAGCTTGAGCATCACATGCGTATGCTTGGCTCGGAGCGTCCCGCGTTTCAGACCATCATCGCATCGGGGATACGCGGAAGTTTGCCGCACGGTGTCGCAAGCGATAAGACGATTGCACGTGGGGATCTTGTGACAATGGACTTTGGTGCGGTCTGCGCGGGTTATCATTCGGATATCACACGCACCATCTGTGTGGGGCACGCGGACGCGCGGCAGCGCGAACTCTATGATGCGGTTCTCACGGCACAGAAGCGTGCGCTGACGGCATTGCGCCCCGGCGTTACGGGCATTGAGGTCGATCGCGTGGCGCGGGATTATCTCGCGGAGCACAATCTCAATCAGTATTTCGGGCACGGGCTTGGGCACAGCCTCGGACTTGAGATCCACGAGGAGCCGCGTCTCTCGAAGGCGGGCAAGGATGTTTTGCAGCCGAATATGCTCATTACGGATGAGCCCGGCGTCTACATCCCGAGCTGGGGCGGCATTCGCATCGAGGATACCGTCCTTATCACGGCAGATGGCTCGGAGGCACTGACGCATGCGTCAAAAGAATTTATTGAAATCTGCACATAAAACCGCTATAATATGCAGAGATGATTACTATATGGAGGAACGAATAATATGATTAACAGCACCGATTTCCGCACCGGCCTTACCATTGAGTACGATGGGGGTGTCTGGCAGATTGTCGATTTCCAGCATGTAAAGCCGGGGAAGGGTGCCGCGTTCGTCCGTACGAAGATCAAGAACGTCGAGACGGGTGCCGTGGTTGAGCGTACGTTCAACCCGAACGAGAAGATGCCTGCTGCGCACCTTGAGACGCACACAATGCAGTTCCTCTACGAGGCGGACGGTGTCTATACGTTTATGAACACGGAGACTTACGAGCAGTCCGAGCTCTCGCGCGAGCAGCTCGGCGATGCGCTGAACTACCTCATGGAGAACATGGAGGTTGCGATGCAGCAGTTCAAGGGGCGTATCATCGGCATTCAGCTCCCGAACTCGGTCAGTCTCAAGGTTGTCGAGTGCGAGCCGAGTGTCAAGGGAAATACGGCGACGGGCGCAACGAAGATGGCAAAGGTTGAGACCGGCTACGAGGTGCGCGTACCGCTCTTCATCAACGAGGGGGATGTGCTTCGCATTGACACGCGCACGGGCAACTACATCGAGCGTGCATAAGTACAGAACGGAGGCATGGACATGGAAAACGACAAGAACGCAGTGAAGAAGGAGACGGGGCTCGGCACGATCCGCGTTGCGGACGAGGTCGTCAGCATCATCGCGGGGCTCGCCACGACAGAGGTCGAGGGCGTTGCAGGCATGAGCGGCGGCATCGCGGGCGGCATTGCGGAGATCCTCGGACGTAAGAATTTCTCCAAGGGCGTCAAGGTCGAGGTCGGGGAGAAGGAGGCTGCCGTCGATCTTTACATCATCGTGAAGTACGGCATCCGCATCCCAGAGGTTGCACTTGCAGCACAGGAGAATGTCAAGCGTGCGATTGAGACGATGACAGGGCTCTCCGTGATCGAGGTCAACGTGCACGTGCAGGGCGTCGGATTCCCCGAAGAGGAGCCGAAACCTGAGGAATCGCGTGTCCGCTAAATGCAGCTGAGGGGAAAGCGATGGGTATTATAAATCGTCTGCTGCTCCTGCCCTACACGCTGTGTATCATCGCGCTCACCATTTCCGTGGTCGCCGCAGCTCTGCGGATTGTGCCGGAGAGTATCTGGATGAACGAGTTGCGCTATGCGCTGTCTCGCCAGGAGTTGCTCGCAGCGTGCGGCGTATTCTTTCTCGTCAGTCTCAAGCTGTTTTTTGCGGTGTTTTCGCATACATCGAGTACAGCGCGGACACATGGTGAATTCATGGTGGTCGATACGCCGGCGGGCGCGGTTCAGGTGGCGCTCTCCGCTGTGCGCGGCATTGTGGAGCGTGCAACACTCTCCATGCAGGGAGTTCGGACAGCAACTGCCGTGATTTCTGTGCATGACGCGCTGAAGGACACTGTGGCAACACCGATGCAGGTGGAGCTGAAGATCACACTCGCGGATCATACAAGTCTGAATTCGGTATCAGAAGAGCTGACTGCAAAGATTCGTCAGGAACTCCATGATGTACTCGGCATTGTAGATGTGCCCGTGGCACTGCGCGTAACGGAGATCTCGAACAGCTCGGGTGATGCGAAGCGGGCACTGGCTTAGCGGGAGGACGGTATGAAAGAAAAATTTCTGCTCCTCCTTCAGGATCAATGGGAACATCATCGCGGGCGGACGGCGGGACTGCTGGTCGGTACGCTATTCGGCGTATTTGTTCTACTGTTTGGCTTTTGGCATATCGTATTCATTCTCCTCTGTGCGGGAGTAGGGATGTATATTGGGCTGCGCATAGAGCGCAGGGGTGGTCTGGCGGAGCTGATTGATACGAGTGTCCTGAGCCGCCTGTTTCGGAGGATGTCATGAGCCGCAGACACGCGCGGGAAGCCGCTCTCCTGACGCTCTTTCAGTTGGAGTTTGATGCGGGTGAGGCATCGGAGGAGAAGGCAAGTGAACTCGCGATTGATGAGGTGGAGGGCATCAAGGAGAACGATCTGTCCTACGCGCATGCACTTGTGCAGGGGACGCGCATGCATTTGGCGGAGATCGATGCGGAGATCGCTCGTCTCGCGAAGGAGTGGAAACTCCACCGCATGGCCGCAGTCGACCGCAACCTGATCCGTATGGCGTATTATGAAATGCGCTATCAGGAGGAACATATCGATCCTCCGGTCGCCATCAATGAGGCGGTCGAGCTTGCAAAAAAATATGGCTCGGATGACGCGAGCCGCTATGTAAACGGGATACTTGCTGCAATGCAAAAATCTGTTCAAGTCTAAGGACACACCGATGAAGAAAGAATCCGTTGCACGAGAGTTTCGTGCAATGGTTCTTTTTTTATCAACGTGGAAAGGCATTTTATGACCGTTCATTCTGTCAGTGATGTGACACGCTATATCAAAGGAATGTTCGAGGGAGAGGAGATCCTATCGGATATCCTGATTCGCGGCGAGGTTTCAAATTTCAAACGCTACCCCTCAGGACACTGCTATTTTACACTCAAGGATGCGGATGCAAGCATGAAATGCGTCATGTTCAACGGGTACGTGCGGAATCTGCGCTTCAGCCCTGAGAATGGGATGCAGGTGATTGCGGGCGGCAGTGTGTCCGTCTACGAGCGTGACGGTGTGTATCAACTCTATGTAAATACTCTGACACCGGAGGGGGCGGGATCGCTTGCCCTTGCCTTTGAACAGCTGAAGGAGAAACTGTATGCAGAGGGGCTTTTCGACGAAGCGCACAAGCAGCCCCTGCCGCGCTTTCCGCGTCGTATCGGGATTGTCACCTCATCCGCCGGAGCTGTTCTGCGAGACATTCACAAGGTTGCAAAGCGTCGCTGGCCGGCGGTGCAGCTGATCCTTCATCCCGTACTTGTGCAGGGGACGGAGGCGGCGGAGCAGATCGCCGAGGCAATCCGCTTTTTCAACGAGAAATATTCCGTGGATGTACTCATCGTCGGACGCGGCGGCGGTTCGACAGAAGATCTTTGGGCATTTAACGAAGAGCCCGTTGTACGCGCGATCTATGCCTCGCGGATTCCCGTGATCTCTGCCGTCGGACATGAGACGGATACGACACTCGCGGATTTTGTCAGTGACCGCCGTGCGGCGACACCGTCACAGGCGGCGGAGTTTGCTGTGCCCGATGCGGCAGAGCTGCGGAAGTATATGGAGGGACTGCTTCTGCGTCTCCATGCGGGGCGCATGCGTCAGATGGAGCAACGCAGAGAACGTCTCCGGACACTGATCGATCGTCCGTGGTACCGGAATCCAAAACTCCTGCTTGCAGGCCCGGTGCAGCACGCGGATCGCGTTGTGGAACGTCTCCACCGCGTGGCGAAGGACAGGCGTACGAATGCGCGACAGCGTCTTGAGCTCGTACTGAAACGTCTCGAACTCCTGAACCCTGTGCAGATTCTCTATCGTGGATTCAGCGTGGTGGAGAAGGACGGGAAAACAGTGACCCGGTCAAAGAATCTTGCGGCCGGCGATCATCTGAGCATTACATTTGCGGATGGAAAAATATCTGCCGTGGTTGCGGCAAAGGAGAAGCAGCATGGCGCGAAAAAAAGAGATGGCATTTGAGGAAGCTCTCGGTGCACTGGAGCAGATTGTCGCGGAGATCGAGACGGGAGAGCTGTCCCTTGCCGATCTCATGGCAAAGTATTCAGAGGGGATCAAGCTGTCGGATGTCTGTATGACCTCCCTCAAACGTGCTGAGGAGACGATGGATCTTTTGGTAAAGGAGACGGCGGCGGGCATCGCGGAAGAAAAGCTGCAGATCGGAGGGTGAGATGAAGGAGCTCTGGAAGAAACGGCAGGAATTTGTCGAGTGTGCATTGAAAGATGAGCTGGCAAAGACACCAGTACTTGACCCAATTCTGCGGGAGTCGATGGAGTACAGCCTCATGGCGGGCGGGAAGCGTCTGCGCCCGATCCTCCTGATGGCGGCAGCGGATGCTGTGGGCGCGGATGGAACGAAATTCCTCCCTGTCGCCTGTGCACTTGAGATGATCCATACTTACTCGCTCATTCATGACGATCTGCCCGCAATGGATGATGACGACTACCGCCGCGGCAAGCTGACCAATCATATGGTGTACGGGGACGCTGTTGCAATCCTTGCGGGGGATGCGCTCCTCACACTTGCATTTACAGTGATTTTGCGGCAAAAGGACGTGTCTGCAGAAGCTCTCCTGCGCGTGGTTGATGAGATCAGCCGAGCGGCAGGGGCTGAGGGCATGGTCGGCGGACAGGTGCTCGATCTCAGAGCGGAGGGAGGGCACATCTCGATGGAGGAGCTGCGCCGTGTTCACATGGGCAAGACAGGTGCGCTCTTTCACGCAGCGCTGCGCAGTGGCGCGATCCTCGCGGACGCGACGGAGGAGCAGCTTGCGGCACTTACATCGTATGCTGATCATTTCGGGCTGGCGTTCCAGATCACGGACGATATCCTCGATGTCATCGGAACCTCCGAGGAGATCGGCAAGCCCGTCGGCAGCGATGAGAAGAATCACAAGTCGACCTATGTGTCGCTGACCTCTCTTACCGAGGCGCAGGAGCTTGCGCGCCATACGGCAGAAGAGGCAGAGACGGCACTCTCCATTTTCGGTACAGAGGCAGATTTCCTGCGTGATCTTGTCGCGCATCTGGTGAATCGGAAGCAATAGGGCATATGAAGAAAGAGCGGTTGGATGTTCTGCTCGTTGAGCAGGGATTTGCCCCCAGTCGGGAGCGTGCAAAGCGGCTCATCATGGCGGGACAGGTGCTCGCAGATGAGCAGCGCATCGACAAGGCGGGGACGACGGTATCCGTGGATGCAGTGCTGCGCGTTGTGGGGGAGGATCTGCCCTACGTCAGCCGTGGCGGGCTGAAACTGGAAAAAGGAATGGCTGTCTTCGGTGCTGTCCTTACAGGGAAAACGGCAGCGGATATCGGCGCATCGACAGGCGGATTTACGGACTGTATGCTCCAAAACGGTGCAGCAAAGGTGTTTGCGATCGATGTCGGCTACGGTCAGCTCGATTGGAAGCTGCGTACAGATGAGCGCGTCGTCAATATGGAGCGAACAAATATCCGCAATGTGACATTGGAGATGTTAGGCACACCTCTGGATTTTGCCTCTATTGACGTGGCGTTTATCTCACTCGATAAGGTCCTGCCCGTCGTCCGTACATTGCTTTCTGAGCATGGCGAGGTCATTGCTCTGATTAAGCCGCAGTTTGAGGCGGGCAGGGAGCGCGTGGGCAAGAATGGTGTCGTCCGCGATCCCGCCGTACATGAGGATGTGATTCAAGCGGTTCTTTCCGTGGCTGAGGTGCAGGGATTTTTCTCTGCGGGACTTACGTTTTCCCCCGTGAAAGGACCGAAGGGGAATATCGAATACCTTCTGTATCTCAAGGTGCGGGGGGGGGAGCAGAGGATTGATGCGGCATTGGTGCACGATATCGTGTCAGAGGCGCATCGTACACTGGATGGATGAGGTGTTGATATATTTATGAGGACGGTTGCAGTTTTCCCCAATCTGATGAAACCGGAGACACGCGACATCTTGCTGCGGATTCGCGATTTTTTCGCCAAACAGGGGGCGCGTATCATTTTGCCGCGCGTGCGTGCGGTGGAGTTCGGTATGGAGGACTGCGGTGTCGATGACATCGAGAATCAGCCGGCAGATTTTGCACTCAGTCTCGGCGGAGATGGAACTCTGCTCGGTATCTGCCGCAGATATGCAGAGAATCCTGTGCCCGTCTGCGGCATCAACATGGGAACGCTTGGCTTCATGGCAGACATCGAGCAGAACGAGCTCGAATCACGGTTGCAACGGCTTTGTGCGGGAGACTATAACATCGAATGGCGATGTTTCCTTGCAGGATTTGTGACAAAGCCGGACGGTGCGGAGCATTTCCTTGGATATGCCATCAATGATATCGTTGTGATGAAGGGCGATCCGGCGCGTATCATCTCACTTGGTCTTGCGGTCAATGAGACCCCGCTCGTCGAGTGCAAGGCGGACGGATTCATTGTCGCATCGCCGACCGGCTCCACGGCGTATTCGCTCTCGGCGGGCGGCCCTATCATGAATCCCATGGTGAAGGGGATTGTCCTTACGCCGATCTGTCCCCATACGCTGAACATTCGTCCGCTTATCATCCGTGAGGAGGATGTCGTACACATTCATCTGGTCGACATGCGGCAGAGTATCATCGTCACACTGGACGGACAGGAGACGACCAAGATTCATCCGGATGACATCGTTACTGTCAAATGTTCGGATGTTCGCGCGGGTATCATCAAATTTGCGGACAAGGACTACTATCAGACCCTGCGCACGAAGCTTTGGAGAAACTGCTAGGAGAGAGTGGAATGAAAAGTCGGCGTCACGAACTCATCAAGAAGATCATTGGGGAAGAGATCATCGAGACGCAGGAGGCACTTGCTGAGGCTCTGCGGGTACGTCATATGCGCGTCACGCAGGCGACCATCTCGCGGGATATCAAGGAACTCTTTTTAATCAAAGTGCCTGCGGGCGGCGGTCGCTATCGCTATGCCGTATCACCGCAGGAGAGGGTGCATTTCTCCGAAGGACGGATGAAGCGTCTCTTCAAGGACAATGTGACACGTTGTGATTTCAGTGAGAACATCGTTGTTGTCAAAACGCTTCCGGGAGCAGCTGCGACGGTTGCCGCCGCACTCGATGCCTCGGATTGGCAGGAGGTCATCGGTACGGTTGCAGGTGACGACAGCATCTTTGTCCTCGTCAAGCCGATGGATGCGGCAGAGGGGCTTGTCATGCGCATTCAGGAACTCATTCGCTGAGGGGAGGAAACGCTATGCTGCAAAGCCTTCGTGTCTGGAATTTTGCGCTGCTTGAGGAGGTTGCCGTTGAGTTCGGCGCAGGGCTCAACATCCTCACTGGTGAGACCGGTGCGGGTAAATCCATCCTGATTGACGCACTCGGCGCGATCCTCGGTCAGCGAATATCTGCCGACGCGATTCGGAGCGGCTGCGATGCTCTCCGTGTTGAGGCGGTATTTTCGCTCGATGAGAGCGATGCGGAACTGTGTGCTCTGCTCGCGGAGCAGGAAATCGAATGTGAAGATGAGCTCATCATTCTGCGTAAGGTGGCGCGCACGGGCAAGGGCTCGATCCTTGTCAACGGATGCCATGTCACGCTGACCTTTCTCAAAAAAATCGCGCCGTATCTCGTAGACATCCATGGGCAGAACGAGAACCTTGCCCTCCTGCGCGAGGACGCACAGCGTAATCTGCTCGAAGGAGGGGACAGCAACCTGCGTGCGCATCTCACGGCATATGCAGCGGTCTATGCAGATTGGAAGGAGAAGACGCGCCTCAGAGAGGAACGTGCGGAGGAGATCGATGACATTGGCGAACGTCTGGATCTCCTGCGTTGGCAGGAGAAGGAGATTGCAGAGGCGGAGCCGGTAGAGGGCGAGGATGAGGAACTCGAGGCGGAGATTCGTCGTCTCTCCCATTCGGAACGCTTGGTTGAGAATGCTGCCGAGGCAGTGAATCTCCTCAGCGAGGATGGGGAGGAGGGGATCGCAGTCCTGTCCGCGCTCGCACACGTCACCCATGCACTCGATGAGATTGCACGCTATGACGATGGACTCACAAACGCACAGACAATGATCGAGGAGGCATACATCTCCCTCCAGGAGGCATCCTACGAGGTGCGCGACTATCTGGACAGCATCGATGTAGATCCCTCACGCCTCGATCAGATGCAGATGCGCATGGACGTGCTCGACCGGCTCAAAAAGAAGTACGGCGGGTCAATTCCCGCCGTACTGGAGCGTCTTTCCTGCATTCGGAGAGAACTTGAAAGCATCGACAACTACGATGTCGATATGGAGCAGCTCGACAAGGAGATTGCTGCCCTGCATGACCAGCTTAAAACCTGCGCAGCAGAGCTCACCGCACGCAGACAGGAGGTTGGCGCGGTACTTTCCACCGATATTGCGCGCGAACTGCAGGGGCTCGGCATGGCAAAGGCGCGTTTCCGCATTGTCGTTACACCCGAGGAGAAATATACAAGTCGTGGTGCGGACAGTCTCGCCATGCTCTTTTCCGCAAACGTGGGCGAGGAGGAGAAGCCCCTTGAAAAGATCGCCTCGGGCGGCGAGCTCGCACGCATTGCGCTCGCGATCAAATCCATCGTTGCCGCACGCGATACGGGCGGCACGAGTATGGTGTTCGATGAGATCGACACGGGCATCGGTGGGCGCACTGCCCAGATGGTCGCCGAGCGCATCGCCTTCGTCGCGCACTTCAAGCAGGTTCTCTGCATCACGCATCTGCCGCAGATTGCGTGTATGGCGGACGAGCACCTCTACATTGCGAAATCCGTCAAGGGGGACACAACCGTAACGCAGGTGACGGCACTCTCCGACGAGGAGCGTGTACGTGAGATCGCACGGATGGCATCCGGCGATGATGTCACCGAGGCGGCGCTAGCAAACTCACGCGAAATGCTTGCGAGTGCGGGAAAGAAGAAGGCGGCATTTCAGAAGAAGAAAAAAGCAGCAAAGAAATGAGAGGTGTGCTAATGACAATATATGGAATGAAACGCATCCTGCTTGCGGGGCTCGCGGCATCGGTACTCTGTATGGGCAGCATCCACGCAGAACAACCGATACAGCAAATTCCTTCGCCGCTCGTCTCATATACAAGTGTGCGCGACGCATGGGCAGTGGCAGGACTTCCTGTCTACACGCCGACACTCCTGCCTGTCGGCTATGCGCAGAAGGATATCATCGTCATCGACAGGAGTATCGCTGAGATTTTCTACCGCAATGACGCGGGGAAGGAAATTTTGTTTCGCATGGCAAAGGGCGATGCGGACATCAGTGGGGATAGTACTGTTTACGAGGTCAATCAGGTTGTGCAGATCGGACGTCAGTACATCCGTGTCAAGGGCACGGAGAAGCTCGTCAGCCTCGCCCTTTGGTCGCGCGGCGGCTATACTTTCTCCCTCTCGTTTGAGGAGCCTGTCCCCGTTGAAGCAGTACAGGCAATTGTCAGCACAGTACCGTGGAACTGAACAGCAATTCTCAATAAAAAAGAGATTCCATCCGTCATACCGAACGTGAACTGACCCCCAACAGTTAGACTTAACAAATCTAACTCTTGGGGGTATTGTTATGGCAAAATACGGGAGGGAATGCAAGCTGAGAAACACATTTCGTTCGTATCATTCGTGCTTCGTTGGAAGAAATGGATTTTCTTGCATTATTGAAATAGATATTATATAACAGAATACAAGATATGATCTTTAAGGAAGCACTGATAAATTCAGTTACGTCATCTTGACGTATCTTTTTTGTCCGCACTGTGTCGACAAATCCTCCACATAGCCCTTGCTATGCGTCTGGTTTGTCTCCTTGTTCGGACGAAAAAATCTACGCCAATCTGAGGGTCTGTTTTATCAGCGATTCCTTGAGAAGGAGCGTAATATATGGAGAGCTGATTCTCAGTAAGGTCTGACACTTCATTGGTTCCGATTGGCAGCCCCTAGGGAATCGCTGATAAAATAGACCCTATAATGCGGCTGAATTTATCAGTGCTTCCCTAGATCATCTCTTTTTCCCATAAGCGGATGGTGTTGAAGTTGAGTTTGTCCGCCGTGCTCTCGAGCAGGGAGATCTCCTCGGAGGTGAGCGTTATCTTCATTGCCTGCACGGCATCTGTGACATGGTGTTCTTTTGTCACGCCGATGATGGGCAGCGTGCCCTTGCTGATCGCCCATGCGAGGGGGATCTGTGCGATGCTGACCTTGTACTTGTCTGCGAGCAGTTTGAGAGAAGTGTTCATTATCTCGATCTTGTCCATGATCGGATTGTAGACAGCTGCACGCGCTGCGTTATCCGGCATTGGGTGATGTGTGTCGTATTGCCCCGAGAGCGCACCCTGCTCAAGTACCATATACGAGAAAAATCGGATGTCGTTTGCATGGCAGTAATCGAGGATGCCGGATTCCTCGGAGGTGCGGTTCATGAGACTGTAGTGGTTCTGTACCGCACCGAGTTTTTGCCCGTGCGAACGAAGGATTTCGTCCGCCTCCTTGATCTCTGCGAGGTTGTGGTTTGAGACACCGATCATCGGTGCGTCGTCTTTGCCCGCAAAGAATTTTGCCACGCGTTCGATCCAGTGCGGAGCCTCGGTCGGGTTATGAAGCCAGTAGATGTCCATGCGATCTACGCCGAGCAGCTTCCGCTGCATTTCCCACATATCCGCTACGGGGGTGTCCGAGGACGGATCCACACACTGCGGCGTGAGCTTGTCCGCGATGAGGTAGGTGTCGCGTGCACGCCCCTTGAGGAATGTGCCGAGCATCTGCTCCGATGTACCCATGCCGTATGCGTATGCCGTGTCCCAGAGGTTCAGCCCATGTGCCATCGCAGCATCAAAGACAGGGCACAGCTGCTCCTCTGTGTAGTTTGTACCGAATGTGCCGTCGTTGCCCCATGCCCATGCACCGAGCGCAATCTTTGGCAGATCTGTCATTGTGATTCCTCCCATTTCTTGTAAAAACTATTCCTATCGTAGTATTCGGTGCATCAGCGGCATTTTCCTTTATCGATGCTTTTTTCTTGTCTTACGTGGAGAAACGTCGTACAATGAAACTGGGGAAGCACTGATAAATGTAGCCACGCCATCTTGACGCATCTTTTTTGCCCGAACTTTGTCAGCAAATCCTCCACATAGCCCTTGCTATG
>ERZ772955.891-NODE-891-length-21145-cov-54.908250_pt1 | contig 21145 bp, 6 predicted proteins | sample MGYA00511133_ERZ772955 | MGnify/ENA primary metagenome ERZ772955 (study PRJEB29015, sample SAMEA2737914) | human oral metagenome | biome: human oral; feature: human-associated habitat; material: dental | place: China | collected 2149 ... | reverse complement strand
TTTCATCATGGCGGAGAGGGTGGGATTCGAACCCACGGTGCATCGCTGCATCACCGGTTTTCAAGACCGGCTCCATAAACCGCTCGGACACCTCTCCGTGACTTGCTGTACCATTTTAGCAAAAGGGGCGAGGACTGTCAATGTATCGAATGTTCTTTTTGCAAGGATTTGATCTTGTCCAGTGATAGGTTTGTAATTCGGGCAATCATATCGAGGGGAAGATTCTCTTTGAGCATAGAAAGTGCTGTATCTAAGCGATTCTTTTCTATGCCGCGCTCCATGCCGCGCTCCATGCCGCGCTCCATACCGCGCTCCATACCGCGCTCCATGCCGTGTTCCATGCCCTGCTCATAGATGCCTGTACTCAGGTTGCACATCGTCTTCAACTCCTCTTCTATATCTGTAGTCGTATCAAGATCGAATTCATTTTTTAGTAGGTTCTTCTTTTCTGATGGAGACGTCTTTGTATCCTTGAATAGGATTTTTAGAAAACGGATGAGCCAATCCTCGTTTAGCTGCTGCTCGTCTCCAAGATGGATCGTGATGATGCTTATCAAGTCATAGTCGACGCGATTTTCCCTATGGCAGTGAAGAATGTGATGTTCATTCAGTTCGTAGCGATTGATGGCGCTTTTGCCGTTGGGGGAATCCATGCAGAGCCAGATGCTGTAAACTTTCTTGATATCATCGTAGGAAGACCCGGTAAATTCGGTTTCCTTTTGTGAGGAAATCAAGCGACTGGCATAGTAGATGGCACGACGTAAAAGTGCGTAACCGAGTTTCGACCTACGCTGCGTTCTCTGCGCCTCGACATTGACGATCAATGTGATCAATTCTCCTGATTTTGGGGCGCGTGCACGAAATAAGATGTCGAAGCGAATCCAACCTTCGGTGATGGCGACGTTTTCCGTGGCATCGCCAAAGATTTCTTTAGGAGCTTTTCTCACCGTATTCGTCTTATCTCGGTCGATAGGAATCTCACTGATTTGCGGCGTGCCCTCGATGTATTTTTCGGCGATGTCGGAAATGGAGACTTTTTCAAATTCTGGTACGGTTCGTTTGAGAAGACGCGCCATGATGGCTCTTTGTGAAAGCAGACGTTTGGCATGTTGGTCGTAGATTGGATTTTGGTAAGGAAGCGTATGATCTTTTCCTGAAATCTGTTCCTCTTTTTGCACGAACTCACCTTCTTTCTGTCATTATAGCATTAAAAATCTCTTCTAGCCAGTATACTTGCGTCCTTCATGCTAGAGAATCGGCTCGATCACGGCGCGAAAGCAGCGGTCGAGATCTTCGGGCGTCATCTTTCGGCCGCCCTTGATCCACCACAGTGTCATTTCGACGAAGCTGCCCGTGATGTGGTTGACGAGAAAATCCTGCGGCACGGCGGGATTTTCCCTTCCATGCGCGACGATGTGCAGGCGCACGAGCTCCTTCAAACTGTCCTTGAAATAGCGCAGGAAGATGTCGCTGCTCGCAGATGACAGCAGTCCGAGGATATTGCTGTCGTTCTCTTCGAGATGCTGCAGGAGGTGCAGGAAGACGGAGTGGGGCGCTTGGCCATCCGAGTACATCCCGTGCGTGTGCGTGCGGTCCATCGCGCTGCCGACGATGTGGCCGAAAAGCTCCTCACAAAGAGCCTTGAGGAGATCGTCCTTCGTCTCGAAGTGCGCGTAGAAGGTCGTGCGTCCGATGTCGGCGCTGTCGATGATCTCCTGCACCGTGATCTTGTTGTAGCGCTTCTTCGCTGCAAGCTCGCTGAAAGCGGCAAAGATCGCCGCCCTCGTCTTTTTCTGTCGTCTGTCCATAAATCCCCTTCGCCGTACAAATTTATCGAGATGTTCCGTAAGAAACGCGACGCCTCAATCATCCGTTGTTTTCTTGCGGACATCTGCTTAGAATAATAAAGAACACTATGTTCTCTATTGCATTTATTGTACGCAAGAGGATGTCATCTTGTCAAGGAAATGGGGGATCTTTATGGCAGAGGCGAATGCGGTACAGGGAAAGAAACCTTTGCAGCCAAGCGGCTATGGCTGCGACAGACTGCAAAGTGCGGCGCTACTCAAGAGGCTCAATGATTTTCTTGCGAGCCTTTCCATGACGCTCGTGGCGGCGGCATTCCTGCTGCTCGATCTCGTGCCGCATGTGATGGAGAAGTTCGGCGCGGAAGCGGCGCCCATGCAGATTTTGCCGTTCGATCCCGCATGGGTTACGGTCGTCATCTGCGGCATTCCGCTGCTCTATCTGTCCGTTTGGCGCATCATTTACAATCGCGGCATCAGCAAGATTTCGTCGGCGCTTCTGATCTCGATGGCGATGTTTGCAGCGATCGCCATCGGTGATCTTTTCGCGGCGGGCGAGGTCGCCTTCATCATGGCGCTCGGCGCACTTCTCGAAGAGGTGATTACGGAGCGTGCGAAGAAAGGGCTGAAGAATCTCCTCGCGCTTTCGCCGACGCAGGGGCGGAGAATCCGAAACGGCAGGGAGGAAATGATCGCGCTCGAAGAGATCGTGCGCGGCGATGTACTGCGCATCCTGCCCGGCGAACGGATTCCCGTGGACGGCACGATTCTCGCAGGCGAGACTTCCGTCGATCAGTCCGTCATGACGGGAGAATCCCTGCCCGTCGACAAGGGCACAGGTGAAGAGGTCTTCTGCGGCACGCTCAACTGCTTTGGTTCGGTCGATGTCGAAGTGAAGGAGGTCGGCGAGTCAAGCTCTCTGCAAAGGCTCATCCGCATGGTGCAGGAAGCCGAGGAGAAGCAGGCGCCGATGCAGCGCATCGCCGACCGCTGGGCGAGCTGGCTCGTTCCCATCGTGCTCGTGCTCGCCGTCGGCGCCTATGCTGCGACGGCGAACATCATCATCGCAGTCACGCTGCTGGTCGTCTTCTGCCCGTGCGCTCTCGTCTTGGCGACGCCCACGGCGATCATGGCGGCGATCGGACAGGCGACGAAGCGCGGTGTCATCATCAAATCGGGAGAGACCTTGGAAAAGATGGGCAAGGTCGATACGATCGCCTTCGATAAGACAGGCACATTGACCTGCGGCAAACTCTCTGTCAGCGATGTCCTGCCCTTTGCTGAAACTGTCAATGAAGAGGAATTGCTCCAAATCGTCGCCTCCGTTGAGGCGAGGAGCGAGCATCCGCTGGGCAAGGCGATCGTCGCCCATGCGACGGCGCAGGACGTCGTGCTTGCGCCGTCGGAGGATTTTCGCATGACGGCGGGCAGGGGCGTCTCGGCAAAGGTTGCAGGGCGAAAACTCTTATGTGGCAGCGAGAGCTACCTTGCGGAAAACGGCATCATGCCGGAAGCGCCGATGCGTGAAGCTTTGGAGCGCCTGCGCGCCGAAGGCAAGGCGCTCGTGCTCGCGGCGGAAGGAGAGAGGTGCATCGGTGCGCTCGCCCTCTCCGATACGCTGCGTCCCGAGGCGAAGGCGATGGTCGAGCGCCTGCACGCTATGGATGTGCGCACCGTACTCCTGACGGGCGACAACAAGGAAGCCGCCGCCTACTTTGCGAGCCAAGTCGGCATCGATGAGATCCGTGCGGATCTTCTGCCCGAAGATAAGGTCGCACACGTCAGGAAACTGCAGGAAAAGGGGAGCAAGGTTCTGATGATTGGCGACGGCGTGAACGACGCACCCGCCTTGAAGTGTGCTGACGTCAGTGCGGCGATGGGCGCGATGGGCAGCGATATCGCCGTCGAAGCCGCCGACGTAGCGCTGATGCGCGACGATGTTGGCGAGGTTCCCTACCTCAAGCGCCTCGCCAATGCCACGGCGACGACGATCAAGCTCAGCATCACGCTCTCGATGTGCATCAATTTTGCCGCCATCGTCCTGTCGCTCATGCAGAAGCTCAACCCTACGACGGCTGCACTCGTGCACAATGCCGGCTCGTGCTTCGTCGTCCTGATCGCTGCGCTGCTCTACGATAGGAAATTTGACTAGAGTTTCGTGCATGGGATGTCGAATGAACTATACACAAAAAGAATCGTTGACAAACACGAAAGACTGTATTAAACTAGGACTAATGAAGTCATAAAAAATGAATATGACAGGGAATAGGTGTCGCAAGACTTAATAGGGAATCCGGTAGAAGCCGGAGCGGTCCCGCCACTGTAAGAGGAGTCCGCCAAGAAATACCACTGGAAAGTTTTCTGGGAAGGTTTGGCAGGGCGATGAATCTGAGCCAGGAGAACTGCCTGTTTCAACATCACCGTCGGCTTTGGGATTTTCCTCGAAGCCGGTACCTGCGAGCGATGGGTAGGGGATTTCGTCTATGAGTTTCGGGATAGATTTATCTCCGGTGCGTTTTGTCGCACCGTTTTTTCTTTTCCACGAAAAATTCTGGCCGTCTGAACCTATGCTGTAGGTGCAGACGGTCTTTTATTCGGGAGGGATAAATATATAAGACGGTACATCAAGAAGATATAGGAATTATTATCTATCTATTCTGAACATGATAGGACTATTTGGAATGGCAAGGAGGCTGAATTATGTCAACAAGGAAAGAAAGACGGCTCATCGCAGGCGTCCTGTCGATGCTTGCCGCAGGCGCATGGCTCTATCCGGCGACAGCGGGCGCGGCGGATGTGCCACAGGCGGCAGGAGAAGCGCAGGCAGCGGATGCCGGGAAGCAATACTATGAGACGGAGCCGATCACCGTTGAGGCGAAGCGTCCCGATTGGGAGGCGACGCTGTCTCCCGGTACAGTGACCGTCATCCGTCCCGAGGAGTTCCAGGGCGAGCAGAAGACATTGCCCGACTTCCTCAAGATGGTACCGGGCGTCCATGTGCGCGAGGTCAATGGCAAGGGGCAGTATACGACGGTGACTGTGCGCGGTTCTACGGCGGCGCAGGTCGGCGTATTTGTTGACGGCGTGCTGACGAACCTCGGCGGCGACGCTGCGGTCGACATTTCGACGATCCCCGTCAGCAACGTCGAGCGAATCGAAGTCTATCGCGGCTACATCCCCGCGCGTTTCGCCGGCACCTTCATCGGCGGTGTCATCAACGTCGTGACGAAGAAGCCGACGGGCGCGCACGGCTCGGCGGAGATCGGGCCGAGCTCGTTTGGCGGCAGGAAAGCCTCCGTCGAGATCACAGCGCCAGTTGGGAGCGGCAGTCTACTTTTCGGTTTGAACCACGAATCGCGCGACGGAGATTTTCCGTATCATAGCTATGCGGCCGATCAATTCTATAGCAATACGGAACTGGGACGGCAGATTGTGGATACGCGATCGGAACTGCAAGGCTATCTTTCCATGACTGCGGCAGAGCGAGCGGCATATGATACAGCGAATGGCACAGGAGCGTGGCAGAGCAAGGTGGACGGCTGTGTGCAGTGGCTCGAAGACAATGGCGTGCGTGAAACTGATTCGGCAGATAATCCGAAACGTTGGCGCAAGTACAATGATTATAAGAATACAGATCTCCTGCTTAAGTGGCAAAATAATGATTGGATGATCAAGGGGACGTATAAGAGGGTCGATCGTCACTTGCCGGATAGTCTCTGGGTTGATATGAAAAGTTACTTCGACATGATTACGCCAGGACTGGAAGTCGATCGATATGATCTCTACAAATATGATAGTCGCCATCAGACGATTGACGCCTCGGAAATTCTTGTGCAAAGGCGTTATCTGGGCAAAAATTATGAATGGGGCTGGATGATCGATTATCTGCATCAGAGCAAGGACTATCGCGCGGAGCATATCAACGACGGCTTGCGCAAGCAGATCAAGATTCCGATGCGCGAATGGAGCAAATATCGCTCGAACAAATATAACGTGCAGTTCGATGGTACATACGAGCTTGGTAAGAACAATATGCTCGACTTCCAGATGAACTATTCGCATGAGCGTATGAAAATTCAAGGCGATGGACTCGACGAAGTCATCGACGATGTGCAGGCGGGCATCGGCAACCTCTGGGCGCAGATGCGCAATCAGTTTGATCAGAACATCTTCAACGTGCAATTGCAGGATACGATCACGCTTGACAAGAAGCGTTCATGGCAGCTGACACCCGCCATCCGTTACAATCGCTCGGAAATCGTCGGCTACAGCCAATTTGGTCGATTCAATCCCCTGAAAACATACCGATGGGTGCATCCTGAAGACAGTCAGGTTGACTCGAAAGTGACATGGCAGTTGGCGCTCAAGAAGGAATTCACACCGAATTTCTCCATGCGCATGACGGGTGGCACCTATTTCCGTCTGCTCAACATGTATGAGATCGCGGGCGACGGCGCAGGCATCCTTCCAGCGCCGATAGACTACGAGGGAAGCGGCGCGAAGTTCCCCCAGCCGGAGTACGGCAAGCAGTTCGACCTTTCCGCCATCTGGAATGGAAAGGCTCTTGGCGGCGACAATCGGACGACGCTCACTTACTTTTGGCGCGATACCGAGCGCATGCTGTACCTCTATCGTGCAGGCCTCAACTATAGCTCCTATTTCAACGATATGCGCGGCAAGGCGCATGGCGTCGAGCTGCAGACCAACTTTCACTGGAAGAAGTTCGACCTCGATCTTGAAGGGACATACCTGCGTATAAGTGCCCAGCGCAGGAACTCTTCCGCAGGCGTGCATTATGACTGGTCCGAGGTGCGTCCGACGTACCAACCGGAATGGGAGGGCAATATCCGCCTGACTTATAGGCCGACAGAGAAGTGGCTGTTTTTCGGCGAAGCGCATCATGTCTCGAAATACTACACGCACTACGCCATTCCACAGGTTAGCAATCCTAAAGAAAAAGAACTCGCCGGACGCCCGAGAGAAGCGCTGACCGTCGTCAATCTCGGGCTCAAGTGGTCGCCGAAAAAGGATATGACGCTGACACTTGGCTGCAATGATGTATTTGACCGCGGACCTCAGTTGAGGGTGGACAGTCTTCAGCGTTATGGCAGCGATCCGGGCATGGTCAATATCGAATATCCGCTGCAAGGCCGCAGCTATTATGCGACATTCCGCTATGAATTCTAGGGAGGGAGAACAATGAAGATGTATTCCAACAAACAGAAGCGCTTGCGCTTGGGCGTGCTCGTCCTCGGGGGATTGCTCTATGGTTCTGTGGCGAGCGCTGCCAACCTCGTCTCGACGATACCGTCAGACTACGGGAACAGCGAGATGGGCGCCGTCACTGGCTCGCGCGTGACGACAGACGTCGATGCGACGCCCCATGCAGGGGTGCTGAAGAATCTCAACCGCGATCCTGCATCCTTTGGGTTCCATCAGAAAGGCAGGAGCAGGATCTTGTTGCGGCAGTACACCTACAGTACGACGGAACTGGAAGGAACGAAGCTTATCGACCCGAATTCCGAAGGTGCGGCGGCGTCAGTCGCGAATGGCAAGACGACTGCCGTGCCGAATATGCACGCAGCGGCGGCCAGTGACGATTACATCTATATGACGGGATACGATCTCGGGCAGATCGGCGTCGTGAAGCAGGACGACAAGCGTCTGACGGAAAACAAGAAGGCGGTTGTCAATCTCAAGGAAGACATCAAGAAATACTGCGGCTACAACTTCACCGAGACGTTCAAGAACCTCGATGAAGATCAGCACGGTGTAACGGGGAAAACTTACACGGGCGATCCGGAAAGAGCCATGGTGCACGGCGAGGCGCTGCTGGTCGAGGGGCGCAAGCTCTATGTGGCGGCATCCGTCAATCCACTCGGCGGCTATGATCCATACGACGACGGCTTCCTCATGCAGTATGACATCCAGAATGACGGCAGTCTGAAGTTCGGCAGCTACACGCGTATCAGCCGCAACATCGACCAGGGACGACTGAACAAGTTCAACGACCACATCCTCGTCTCCTGCATCGGCGGCTATCAGCACTACAACGGAACAGGAAATACGCATCATACGGCGATCAACGTGGCGAAGATCGACGAAAGCGGCAAACTGACGAGTACGACGCAGCGGCGTGTCAAGCTGCCGAAAAACGTGACGGATACGGGACAGGACATGCGCGATCTCAAGATTCTGCCGAACGGCACGGCGTATGTCATGACGTACAACCTCTCGCCGAGCGGCAGCCAGATCAATGCGACGGTCTATCAGACAACGGTGTCAAACCTGCTGTCGGACGACCCGGCTGATTGGACACAGATCACTTCTGTCGGGAAGCAAGAAGGCTGGTTCGGCAAGCTCAATGCCGAATACTACACGAAACGCCTCTGGCTCGAACTCGGCGATACGCTGAGCGTCCTTACGGACGGCGACGATGCGGCGAAATACACATGGCAGGCAAAGGATTTCTCCGACAACAAGGCGTTCGCCCGCTTCAACAAGATCACGATGATCGAGCCGGACTGGGTATACGGCAATACCGCCTCCGTCGTGCTCGCCGTGCCGGCGGAGCTTGGCGGAGGGACGGCGGCGCCCGCGCCGAACCCGAACGCCGTATGGAAGACGGGCGGCAATGCCGACAGTGTGACAGGCACGCAGACATACGGCAGCGATACGCTGATCAACATCGGCAAGGACAAGATCGGCAACAAGACGACAAACGTCCTCGCCGCCATCTACGCGGCGGACGGCAATATTGACATCAATGCCGCAGGACATAAGCTGAACCTCCAGATTGAGAATACCATCGGGAATCCGACGGGCATCTATGCAGGAAACGGCAAGAATGTCACAGTGAATGCCAGTGAAGTCAACATCATCACCAAAGGCTTTGCGAACGGCAATACGCTGACGAACGCCATTCAGCTCGATGCAGCGAAAAATGCGGCGTCCGGCATCACGATCAACGCGCCCGTCAACATCTCGATGTCAGGCGGCCTCGGCGGCAACGGCGTCGCCGTACAGAAGAGCGACCGTCTCGGCGAAAAATCTTACGAGGCGAAAAAAGAGTCTTCCATCAGGATTGCCAAGGATTTGAAGATCGCGGGGGCATCGACCGACCAATGGGGCATTCCCATAAACCGCGAGAATGTATTCTCGCGCTTCAATAACGCCGGCATACTCACGCAGGTCGAAAAGAGCAGTGTGACCGTAGGCGGCGATGCGGATATGACCGTCTACGGCAACGGCGTGACGACGAATGCGAAGGACAGCAAGGTCACGATCGCAGGCGGCGGCTCCATCCAGGTGCCCGCAGGAATGAAATACAGCTACTACGCCCTCGCCGCCTACAAGGGCGCGATCAACATGAATATGGGCGAGAACGGTCAGACGCCCGGCAACGGCAAGACCGGTATTCACATCGCCGACGTGAAGCTCGATGGCGATCTGTTTGCTCTCTCCACGGGCAGGCTGAACGTCGCCCTGCTGACAAATAAATCCTATCTGCACGGCCTCGTCGACAACGGCGGCACGGCGAATCTCTATCTGCAAAACGGGGCGACATGGATCAACGAAGGGCGCAATGCACGCTACTATCAGGACGATGAGGACAAGGGCGCGGGCACGGTTACAGGCGGCAAATACATAGGCAAGAGCCGTATCACGAACTTCTTCGGCGGCACATCATCAACAGCGCGCGGCGTCATCTATCAGAAGGATGCGGACGCGCTCAATATCGACAACTACAGCGGCCATGCACTCGCTGTCTATAAGAGTACGGGGAACACCGTCAATGGCGGCGACATCATCGTCGACAAGGCGCAGACAGGCAGCGTGCTGACGCTTCGTACCGCCCAGACGGCAGGTGCGCAGACCAATGCTTTGTTTGAAGCATTGGCGAACAAACTGATGTACAGGAGGCCTTCGGAAGGACTTCTTACAGGCAGGCTGGAACTTGGCGAGGGACTTATTGCGCCGTCTGCAACGGGAGATATTGCCTTTAACGGTGCCGGGAAGGGAATCTATAATCCGGCGCCTACGGCAAAGACGACGCCGCTGACAGCCGCGGAAGCTACGGCGGGGACGTATACATTGGCGGGCAACGAAATGCGGGATCTGACACACGAGAATGTAATCAAAGGATTCGGCAATAAGTGGTCCGTGCTTGCAAACTATGACAAAGATGGTGCCGGCAACAAGACGACGGGGCTTACGGTTGATTTGAAAGGACATACGCTCACTTTGGGCATGACATCGGCAGCGACGGACAACCATTATATCGCTGCGATCTATGCAGGCAAGGAAACTGTCCCCAATCCGGCACATGCCCTGACAATCAAGGATACGCAAGTTGACGGCAAGGTCGTCATCAGCGCAAAGCACGCGAAACCCAGCAGAATAGTCGATGGCATCTATGCGGATCAGCGTGCAAACATCAACATCGAAGCGCCGGTGGAAATCAAATCCATTGTAGCAGCCGGCCCGAATGCGCACGGCGTCTATGCCGGCAAATACGCCAAGATTAAGCTGAAGGACCTGACGATCAAGGAGGTTATCGGCGGCGACGGTTCTGCCATCGGTCTGACTGCCTACGGCATTGGCGCGGGGGACGGTGCCGAAGTCGATGTCGGCACTGTCAACATTTCGGGTGTCAGCGGTGCAGCCGTCTATGGGATGTCCAGCGGCAGCCCCAATACCAAGATCAACATTGGCGGCGGAAAGATCATTGCCAAAAAGGCGACTGCGCCTACAAATCAATATTGGGCGGTTCACGCGACAACAGGAACTGTCACGCTCAATAAAGGCAAGAACCGCAATCTCGTTGTTGAAGGCAATATGCAGGCAGGCGACAATACACATACAGGGAACATCGACGCCTCCTTTACGACAGACGCTTCCTCATGGAAAGGTGCGATCCATAAGGTCGGTGCAAGCAATACGAATCTCACCCTTTCAAACGGCGCGACATGGACGCACGAAGTGCAGTCCGGCAAGCTAGTAGACGCTGCCGGCTTCACAGCATCTCATCTGACGAAGTTCACGGGCGGCGACTCCCCTGCTCATGCGGGCGTCGTGCGGCAGGGTGGAAAAAACATCCTCATCGACAACTACAGCGGTCATACGCGCTTCATCTTCGATCATGATGCGGCGACGCCGACGACGATCAAGGGCGGCAATGTCGAGATCACAAAGGCAGAAGACAATTCGCATGTCACACTGAGTACGAATCCCAGTGCCAATATCAACGACGGCAACATCAAAAATGTGCTAAACGCCCTCGCAAACAAGCTGACGTATACGGACTATAAGAATGGCAAACGCCAACTCAAAGGCACCGTTGAAGTCAACGAGGGGCTTACTTCGTCGTCGGCAAAATGGGCGGGCGACATTCTCTTCAAGGATGCTGACGGGCAGGGTTCGTATGATCCGAACGCCACGCCGTCTCAGCCTGCAAACGAGCAGCAGAAGACGGAGTTCACGAGTCAGATAACCTCGGGCAATGTCGCGGAATACGTCAATGACAAGGTGGAAAAGTCCAAGGGCGTCTATACCTTCACGAAGGACTCGACGATCAAATCCGATCGCTACAACGGCGCAATCCTCGGCTCGAACGAGCCCGTCACCATCAATGCCAACGACAAGACACTGACGGTCGAGGCGAAGAGAACAGATGCCAATTTCCTTACGGGCATTTATCACGGCGGTTCTGTCTTCAGCGGCCCGAAGAATGGCACTATGACCATCACGGCGAAGACACTCAACGTGAACGCCGAGGGGCTGGGAAAAACCTATGGTATCTATAACAACAGTGACAATCTCCTGCGCGTACATGGCGATACGAACATCACCGTCAAAGGCGGCACAGGCTCCGAGGTCACAGGGATTGAGGCGGTGCTGAGCGGCACGACGCAGCTCGACGGGCTGACCCTCAAGCAGGAAAAGAGCAGCAATCCCGACCATCGCGCCATCCGGAACACGGGCAAGGGCTCGCGCGTCTTCGTCAATATGGCGGAAGACGGCACGCTCGGCACAAACAAGGTCGAGATCGAGGGCAACGTCCTGACCCATGGCCAATATGCCGAGGAGGGCAAGGAGCCGCTGACGAGCCTCGCGCTGACGACGGCGGACTCCAAGCTCACGGGCACGCTTTTTGCCGGCGAAAAGGGCAAGGTAGACCTCTACCTGAAGAACGGCGCTATCTGGAACAACGAGCACTACGGCACGACGGCAGAGCTTGTTGCGAGCAACGTCACAAAGCTCACGGGCGGCACGGCTGAAGCAGATGCGGGCAATGTCTACATGAAGGAGGAAAAGGATCTCACCGTCGCGAACTATGCCGGACATACGAACTTCTTCTTCGAGCATGACGCCGGCACGCCGACCGCGCTCAAGGGCGGCAATGTGAAGGTCGAGAAGGCAGAGGCAAACAGCCACGCGACGATGATCACCGAGCATACGGGTGTAAACCCCTCCAATCTCACGGACGTCCTCCAGGCACTCGCGAAGAAGCTATACTACATGGACAGCGCGGACAGCCGCAACCTCAGCGGCACGGTCAAGGTGCTCGAAGGGCTGACATCATCGAGCGCGCAGATGGCGGGCGGCTCCGGCTACATCGCATTTGACTCGGATCATCGCGGCGTATACAGCGCGACAGCGCCCGTCTACCAGGATCAGACGAAGACCGCCTTTACCACGCCGATTACGAACACGAATGCCGACACGGAGTATGCGGCCGACGGCGTACGCAAGACGGATGGACGCTATGTCTTCACGCAGGACAAGACGACGATCATGACGGGCGGTGTCTCCATCGCCGGCGGACCGTGGACGCCCAACATCAACGCCGCGATTTCCAATACGAACACGACAAATCCGCTGAAGATCAACATGAAGGGGCACGACCTCGCCGTGCACATCAATGCCACAAGCCATACGACAGGCATCAGCGCCATCGGCGACGGCAGCGAGATTGTCATTGACAACGCAGGCGATCTCTCCGTGAACAGTGTCGGCACGGGCATGGACGCTGCACTCTTTGCGAACGGCGGCGGCAAGATCACGATCAATGCCAAGGAGGGCAAGACTATCCGTCTGCGCACCGAAGCCGCGAACAAGGCAAACGGCGCGGTCGTCAAGACGATGAACGGTGCGGCTGGTGCACGCTCCTCCATTACCTTGAACGGGCAGGTTGACATCGAGGCAGACGGGGTAAAGAGCAACGAGGGTCTGAGCGCCGTCGCCTCCGACATCCGCGTCGCAGGCGGCACGATCAAGGCGACAGGCGGCGCCCAGTACGCCATCCGCGCCTATGGAGAATTTACGTCCACGAATGACGGCAGAGTCTATGTCAATACGGTCGAGAACGGCGCCGGTCAAGCGATGGGGGCAAAGACGAACAAGACCGTCCTCGTGGGCAACATCAGCACGAGCGGCTCTATGAGCGGCAAAGGCATCGTGAACCTCGGACTCAATACCGCAGACTCCTCGTGGACGGGAGACTATGCGGAGAGCAACGACGGCACGGTCAACCTCTGGATGGGCAGCAATGCAACGTGGACAGGAAAAACGGGAGCAAATTCCAACCTGAACATGAACCTGCTTTACACCGGCTCTCTCTGGAAACTCACGGGCACAAGCCATGTAAAGAATCTTGCAGCATCTTCCAGCGAGGGACGCAATGTCTTTGATATGAGAGGAACGGCTGCGACAGACAAACTCAATATCGACCAGTTCGGCGGTAAGGGCTATTTCCTCTATGGAAACACGGTCACGACAACGCATGATGCGGACACGGATACCGACGTGAAGCACGTCACCGTGAACGGCGCCGACGTACATGTCAAGAAGGCGGGAAGAGGCAGTGAGATCACACTGCATACCGCCTCGAACGGGAAATGGGATTGGACGATCTCCGCAGGAGCGGTTGAGAAGAACCTCACCTCGCGTGTCGTCAAGATGCTTGCGAACAAGCTCTACTATGAGGGCGCCATCACAAAGGAGGACAATCTCGCCCTGAAAGTCAAAGTTGGCGAGGGGCTTACGACGTCCTCCGCCGCCCGCACCTTTACAAAGGCGGACGGGCTGACCTTTAACAAGACGACGGGACAGGCGGACTATGTCTATACGCCCGTTCCCGAGCCTCTGCCGTCGACGGAGATCAAGAAGACGAAGACCCTGACGAAGGACTTTGTGGCGAGCGCGACGGAAGCACATTCGAAGGACGACGGAGGAAATCCGATCGTCTCCGCCCTCTACGCAGGCTCCTCCGCCTATACCAAGGCGAATCCGATGATCGTTGACATGAACGGCCATGCGCTGCGCGTCGAGGCGGCGAGCAGCGACCGCATTGCGCGCGCCATCAATCTCACGCCCAATGCTGCCGTGGAGATCAAAAACGCTGCGAAAAAGACGTTGACGATCAAGGCGACGAACAGCAGCTCGCGTGCCGCCACGGCGATTTATACTGGCTCGAACGCTTCGCTCAAGATCAAAGGCCCTGTTGTCATCGAAGAGGTTAGCGCGGACAATCCAAGCGTATCGGGCATCACGACAGGCGGCACGATCGGTCAGACGAGCGATGTTGAGATCGATGGCGATCTGACAGTCAAGAAGATCGAGGGCAGGACGACGGGAGATGCCGGAGACGGGCGCAATCTGTCCGCTCTTCATGCCTTGAACGGCAAGTCCACAATCACGGTGACGGGCAATGCCGACATTCAAAACGTCAAGGGCAGCGTCATCCGCGTCGCCGGCTCCACGGGCTATGAGGCAGGCGGCACAGTGAGCATCGGCGGCGGCATTCTCTCGGCTGCGCCGGATGCGGACAAGTCGAAGCAGTATCGCGTTGTCAGCCAGACGAGCGGCAAGGTCAATATCAACATGAACGGCGCTGTCGCAGGGACAAGGAAGACCGTTCTCGAGGGCGATATATATGCGGTCAGTTCTTACGGAAAGAGAAGCGTCGAATACGGCGGCGGAAGTTTGGTCGACTATAACAACGAAGCTGCGACGAATGTCGCCTTGACGACATCGGATTCCTCGTGGCATGGCGCACATATCTACGAAGAAAGTTCGACGAAGCCGAACAGCGGCGGCTTCTCCGCCCTCAAGGCAGCAGATTTCAAACTCTGGCTGCAAAACGGCGCGCAGTGGACGAACGAGCAGCTATCAAGTGCACCTGAGACATGGAAGGGCAGCCGCGTGACCAGGCTCACGGGCGGCAGCGATACGGCTCACGCAGGCGTCATCTTCCAGAAAGATGCGAAAGACATCACGATCGACAACTACAGCGGTCACACGAAGGTGTTCTATCGCCATACAGTGAGCGGCGATACGCCGACGGTACAGGGCGGCGTCGTTTCCATCAGCAAGGCGGCGGCGGGCAGCGAGATCACGCTCGTTACGGACAAGAACGATCTCGATCTTGCATCTCCCGGCAAGCGAAAGAGGAATCTCGTCAACGCGACGCTCAACGCGCTCGCGGGCAAGCTCCAATACGCAGCCTACAAGTCGGGCGAAAGGCATCTCAGCGGCAAGGCTGTCATCGCCGACGGTCTTACAGCATCGAGCGCCAGCCTGCGCATGGAGAACATCACCTTTGACAGCAGCACGGGACAGGGGCGTTACAACTACACGCCGCTTTCATACAATCAGATTGTCACGAGCTTCACGACGCCCGTCACGGGTGACGCATCGACCGATGCCGCTTACTTTGCGGGAGGCGTCCTCGACGACGACGGAAGCTACAGCTTCACACTCGACACGACGATCACGGGCACGAACGGCGTCAAGGGTTCGTCTGCCCATAAGATCGACGCTGCGACCGCAGCGGGCAAGACGCTCACGATCAGGACGAGCGGCGCGGCTCTTGACGCCGGCGCGGGAAGCAATATTGCGCTCGGCGGAGGCAAGACCGTCATGGAGACGACGGGAACGCATGTCATCGACACGGCGGCCGGCTCGAAGACCGCGCTCAAGGGTGCATTCGATATCAAGGGAGCCGTGCGGAACGCAGGCGTGCTGACACTCGACGACAAGGAAGGTACGAGCCGCCTTGCCGGCGACATCGAAAACAGCGGCACGCTCTCCCTCAGTCTGAAGGGAGCGAACAGTACGTACACCGGTGTTCTCCGCGGCAGCGGCGCGAGCAGTCTTACGCTCGGAAGCGCGGCGCGGTGGACGAATACGGGAGCGAGCAAGCTCCGTGCATTCTCCGGCACGCAGGGCGGTATCGTCGATATGCGTTCGAGCGGCGACACGCGCATCGAGAGCTACAGCGGCAACAGCACATTCTGGTACGGGCATACGATCGCCGAGGGCGTCGATCGCGACGGCGAGAAAGCCAAAGTGCCGGCAATCAGCGGCGGCAAGCTCACAATCGCGTCGGCAGCAGCGGGAAGCGAGATTCATCTGCGCACAGACAATGCCGGCTACAACTTCGATTCAACAAAGGCGGTGGAAAAGAACCTTATCAGCGCCACCTTGAACGGTCTTGCGAACAAGCTCTACTACGAGAACTATGCTGCGCAGCCGTCGCATCTCAAGGCGTATGTCGAGATCGGCGAAGGACTGATCGGCTCCGGCGCGCGCATCTCGAAGGAGATTACGACCTTCGGCAAGACGACGGAAGCAGCACACGGAAAAGATTTCCAAGGAAAGGATTTCAACACGGAAAACAAGCAGGGCGCCTACGTCTACACGCCGAGCTGGGATGTACCCGACACGCAGAAGACGACGGACTTCACGTCGGCGCTCACAGGTGATTGGAATGAAGCAGCGCAGACGGGCGCCGATCTCGTCTATGCCAAGGGCGGCGTCATTCATGGCGGCAAGTACGGCTTCACGAAGGATACAAAGATCCACCCAGCAGCGGGCAGCGGCATCACCAATGCAGCATCGAAGAAGGACATTGCCATCAAGGCGCAGGGCGCAAATCTCACCGTTGAAGCGGCAGATTGGGCGATCGAGGCGGCAAAGGATCATAAGATCGACCTCACAAGCGACAAGCGCGTTACGCTAAACGGCATGGGCGTTCTCTCTGCTGCGAGCGGCTCTGCAGTGAAAGTCGAAGCTGCAGGATTGACGCTCAGCGGCGTGCTGCAAAACGACGGCGGCAAGGTGACGCTCAACGGCGGCAATGCCAAGAGCACGTTCTCGGGCAATCTCTCGCAGAGTGGCGGTGGCAGCCTGCTGATGCACATGAAGGGCGCAGGCTCCTCGTTTGCCGGCAACGTCTTGAATCTCGGCGGCAGCGTCCGCATCGACCTGTCGGGCGCAGGCTCCTCGTTCCGTGGGATGATCAGCGGTCCTGCCGATACGGCGGACGTATCCGGCCTGCGTTCGGCAAAAACAGCGACGCCGGCTACGACGGAGTTGATTCTTGGCAAAGCGGCAAACGTGGAATTCACGGGAGCCTCCAAGGTCAAGACCTTGACGGTCGGAGAAAATTCCGTAGTCAAGGCGCCGGACGGCAAAGAACTCAAGGTCGATACCTTGAATACGGGCAGCGGCTCGACAGTCATGGCGCAAACCGGCACTACGCTTACGGCCGGCGCACTCGCTGCAAACGGCAGCCTGAAGCTGGCAGCCGACGGCAATATCCGAACGGACAAGCTCACGATGTCGGGCGGCACGATCCAGAAGGTCGGCGGCGGTACGGCAGCCGTCAAAGAAGCCGAGGTCACGAAGGAAACGACACTCGACGCTGCGGCGACGGGTATGAGTTTTGACAAACTTTCCCTTGGCAATGCCATGCTGAAGAATACGGGCGCAGCCGACATCTCCGTCAAGAAACTCTCATCGAATACGGGCGGTAGGCTCTTCCTCGGCTCCGACGCCAAGGTGCAGGCGGAAGAAATCTCCGGCGACATCAATGTGCTCAAAGAGGCGAAGGTGCAGAAGGACGGCACGGTTACGGCGAACAGCGGCAAGCTGACCTTCAAGAAGGTCGATGCCGCACAGGCAAACAAGCTCACACTGTCTGCCGTCGGCATGACCTTGGAAGACGCACGCACAGGCACGGCGGAAGAACAAAAAGCGAAGAAAGAGCGCAACCAGAATGCACTCCTCTCGTTCTACAAGCAGACCGTAAAGGCGGATGTCGCAAGCGACGGCATCGCCAAGGGCAACACCTATAAGGACGCCGAAGGCAAGGAACACCAAGGTTATCGCATCAAGAATCTCAATGTCAACTTGGCGACGATGGAATCCTTGACCGGATCGAGCGCTATGGCGTTCGGCAATATCCTGTTCGACTCTGCAGGCAATGCGGTATCCGTGGCAGAACAGCAGATTGGCTACGGCGACTATGAGACGATGGTCATGCAGAGCACGAAGGGTGCCATGACGTCCTCCATGATGGTCTGGAGAAATGAGATGAACGACCTCATGAAGCGCATGGGAGATCTTCGCCTCTCGCCTGAGGACACGGGGGCATGGGTGCACTTCTACCGTGGCAAGACATCAAGCGACAAGAACAAGGCAAGCTTCCGCATGAACTACACGACGATCCAAGCCGGCTATGACTGGAAGGCGGGCAAGGATTGGCGTGTCGGCGTCGCGGGCAGCTATATGAAGGGAAGCTCAAGCTATGCGACGGGAAGCGGCGACAACAAGGCGGGCAACTTCGCCGTCTATGGCACATGGACGGGCAGGAGCGGCGAATATGTCGATATCATCGCGAAGATCGGCCGCATGGCGAACGATTTCAGTGTGACAAACGAATGGGGCAACGTGACTGCCAAGGGCGACTACCACACTTGGGGAGAATCCGTCTCAGCTGAGTACGGCAGACGTTTCCACAGGGACAACGGCTACTATTTCGAGCCGCAGGTCGAAATGACATTCGGTCATATGAACGGCGTGAACTATGATATGACCTCGAACGGCTACGGCACGCTCCAAGTCGAGCAGAGCGGTCTGACGAGTGTCGTCGGCCGTCTCGGCATCGCTATGGGGCAGGAGACGAAGCGCGGCACATGGTTCCTCAAAGCGTCGCTCTACCACGAGTTCGCAGGAGATATGGACACGACGTGGAAAGTCACGGGCAACCCGACAAAGTACACGAAGCAGGATGGCAAGGACACGTGGGTCGGCATTCAGCTCGGCGGAACTATGAAGCTTAATGATAGAACGAGCCTCTACGGTGATTTTGAGAAGACCTTCGGCGGCGACATCAAGACCGATTGGCGCATCGACGCAGGCCTTCGCTGGAGCTTCTAAGAAATCCGCAGGAAGGATGAAAGAAAGGAGGAGAATGGCAACGTCGTAGAAACGACATAAAAGAAAAAGAAGCGAAAAGCAGGTATTCTGCAGGAAAAAGGTTTCGTGCAGAATACCTGTTATACTTTTGTAAGGAGCCGCACATAAGAGATACGAGCTTATGCGCGGTTCTCTTTTGTCCCGTCCAGATTCTTGACGCTGGATGTCCGTCTATGCTAGACTGAATTTGCCATGTTTTTCAAAATGAAGAAAACTTTCAGACGATGATGAATCAGGAGATTTTATGCTGGAACTGGTGAATATATCGAATGCAGGCTGCGATATAGAGAACTTGCTGCAAAATAAAACGGAGGCCCTCCATGAATTCATTCAGCGCTACGGACTCGATGGCATCGAGTTCATGCTCTGTGCGCCATGGGATCGGACGATGTATCTGCCCGCATACATCAAGGGCGTGCATCTCCTTTTCTGGCCGTCGTGGCTGGATTTTTGGCGCGGAGATAAAGCTGCGCTCCTTGCGGAGTTCGGCACGGAGGAAAATATCCGTGCCTACTACGGCTCTCTTGATGTTGATGATTGGGTGGAAAGCTGGAAAGAGAATCTGCGGCAGGCGGCAGTCTGCCGACCGCAGTATCTCGTCTTTCATGTCGCGCACAATGTGACATCGGAGATGTATACGCGCGAGTTCGCTCATACCGATGAAGAAGTCATCGAAGGGACAATCGATCTTGTTAACGAGATTGCAGCCGAAATACCGCAGGGCGTGCGTCTGCTCTTTGAAAATCTCTGGTGGCCGGGACTGACCTTTCAAAAGCCGCAGCTCGCAGGTGCGCTTTTGGAGCGCGTTGCCCATGCGGATGCGGGCTTCATGCTCGATGTCGGGCATCTGATGAATACGAATGCCGATCTCACGAGCGAGGAAGACGGTGCACGCTATGTGAAGAAGATTTATCGAAATCTTGGTGAACTTGGCAAGAGAATCTACGGCGTGCATCTTCATCAATCGCTTTCGGGAAGCTATACGAAGCGCATGATGCGGGAACATGCGGGCGAGCATCGCAGCCTGTCTTGGCAGGAAGCCATGGAATACGTCCTGCAGGTCGACCGCCATCAGCCGTTTCAGACGGATGCGGCACGGCGCATCGTCGATCTTATCCGCCCCGACTATCTTGTGCACGAGTTCATACAGCGCTCGCGTACCGATTGGGAGGAGAAGCTGAAAGCACAGCAGAGAGCTTTGTGGAATACGATTTCATAGAAACTGAATGTGTCGGTGATTCCTTAAAGATCAGAGGTGCATACATTCATACATTCTGATATTCCTACTTGACAAGAGCATTGTTCAATGCTACGCTATCTTTCAGGAATCGACAAAACTTCATACAGATTGGATCAGGTGTCGCAAGACTTAATAGGGAATCCGGTATATGCCGGAGCGGTCCCGCCACTGTAGCAGCGAGCCGGTCTGCACGAGAAAAATCTTTGTGTTTCTTGAGATGGTCACTGAGGAGTCAATCCTTGGGAAGGCGCAGACAGGTGATGAACTGAAGCCAGGAGAACTGCCTGATCGACAATCACCGTTTGACCTGCGAGCTATGGGAAGGAGATTTTCGGCAGCGTATTTGCCTTTGGGCAAAGCGGCTTTTGCGATGCCATTGTGATAGGAGTGCGCCCTTTCTGCTATGCAGGGAGGGCTTTTTTGTATGGAAATGTGAATGGGTGCTGTTCTCGGTATTTATCCGTCGGTAAAGCAGGGGCGGCGGCTGAATATAAATTTGTCTGTGGGCAGAATTTTAGGAGGAGATTGAAATGGGAAGAACAGGGTCGAGGAAGAAACTCGGCGCGACGTTGGCGGCGGCGCTTACGTTCGCTGCTTTGTATCCTGCGGGGGGGCAAGTGTTTGCCGCAGAAGCGGAGTCGACGCAGGACGCCGTATCGGAGCATTCGCTCGACGAGACGGTCGTCACAGCGACGCGCACGCCGGTACAGGAGCTCAAGGCGAATGCAAATATCACGGTCATCACGGGAAAGGACATCGAAAAGCGCCACTATGCGGATCTGACGCAGGCTCTGCGCGATGTCCCGGGCGTCACGGTCAATCAGTATGCGCCGGC
>ERZ772955.890-NODE-890-length-21185-cov-12.278325_pt1 | contig 21185 bp, 13 predicted proteins | sample MGYA00511133_ERZ772955 | MGnify/ENA primary metagenome ERZ772955 (study PRJEB29015, sample SAMEA2737914) | human oral metagenome | biome: human oral; feature: human-associated habitat; material: dental | place: China | collected 2149 ... | reverse complement strand
TGAAATTTTTAATTTTAGGTTATTAATGAATTAAATTGTTAATATCTTTCTGATTTATAAGCTTTTGTACAAGGAACACCCGCTGCGTACCGTCCGCAGCAACGTCTTATCTCCGCAAAGATAGCAATTAAAAGAAAACTATGGGTAGGATTAATGACTTTTAACAATCAAAAAGATGGATAGTTTTTCCCCACGCTTTCTTACAGTTTGCCTGCCTCTTCTTATTTCAGCTTCGAGAGTACGTGCCTGATGCGCCGGAGAGCTTCCCTTATGTTGTCGTCGCTCGTCGCATAGCTCATGCGGAAGCAGCGGGGTGCGCCGAAGGCGTCGCCGCCCACTGTCGCCACGTGCCCTTCCTCGAGGAGATACAGGGCGAGGTCGGTCGAGCTGCCGATGGTCCGCCTGCCGTCCGTCTTGCCGAAGAAGGCCGAGCAGTCCGGGAAGAGGTAGAACGCCCCCTGCGGCACGTTCACTTCCAGGCCGGGGATGTCCTTCGCCAGGGAGACGATCAGGTCGCGGCGGCGGTGGAACGTCTCGCGGAACGCTTCCACGCAGCTCTGGTCGCCCTCGTAGGCCGCCACGGCCGCCATCTGGCTGACGCTGCTCGTGCCGGAGGTGTACTGTCCCTGCAATTTACCGAGTCCCTTGACGATCCACTCCGGTGCGGCCACCCATCCGAGCCGCCAGCCCGTCATGGCGTAGGCCTTGCTGACGCCGTTGCAGACCACCGTCCGTTCCCTCATGCCCGGGCAGGCGGCGATGCTGCTGTGCCCCCCTATATAATTAATGTGTTCGTAGATCTCGTCCGAGAGTACGAACAGGTCGTCCTGGGCGAGAACCACCTTGGCCAGCTCCCCGAGTTCCTCTTCCGAATAGACGCTCCCCGTAGGATTGCTCGGCGAGCAGAGGATGACCAGCCTCGTCTTCGGCGTAACGGCCGCCTCGAGCTGTGCGGCGGTGATCTTGAAGTCCTGACCGATGCCGGCCGGCACGATGACCGGCGTGCCTCCCGCCAGCTTCACCATCTGCGGGTAACTTACCCAGTAGGGGGCGGGGATGACGACCTCGTCGCCGGGGTTCACCAGTGCCAGAATGGCATTGCACACCCCCTGCTTGCCGCCCGTGCCGACGATGATCTCGGAAGCGGCGTAGTCCAGGCCATTCTCCCGCTTCAGCTTCCGCGCGATGGCCTCCCGCAGGACGGGATAGCCGGGGACGGGAGAGTACTTCGAGTAATTGTCGTCAATCGCCTTCTTGCCGGCTTCCTTGATGAAACCGGGCGTCATGAAGTCGGGTTCGCCCACGCTCATGTTGATGACGTCAATCCCCTGCGCCTTCATCTCGCTGCTCTTCTGCGACATGGCCAGCGTAGCGGAAGGAGCCAGCCTTTTCAGACGGTCTGATAGTTCTGCCATTTTCGACTCAATCTTCTTCGTGAATAATTTTCAAGTACAAAAGTACGTAATTTCATTCTTATAACGCAACATTTCTTTCTTTATTTTATCCGGATGTCGTTTTTGCTGCCTTATTGACAGCTGACACGCCCTCCTGCCTGACACGGAGCAAGAGATGACGAGACCTCTGCAAAAATCCATTAAGATACCGAAATCATAACTTGAAACCTCTGCAAAAATCTATTGGTCTCAAAACCATATATTTGATGATCAATAAGTTGCACTTTCCGAGAACCTCATGTAACGGAGCTTTCGCAGAGGTTGCAATTCATTGGTTGTCAGCCGTGGTTTACGGATGGGGAAAGATTTTCGCAGTGGTCGCATAAGGTTCTTTTTACCGTCACCTCCGCACGATTTTCCATGTCCGTTCCGTATAGCCATTGGACTTGACACCTGTCTGGCAGCCTTACCCACAGACAGCAGCCTCGACAGCACGTCTCCTGCACGGCAGACCCAGGGGCGGCTGCCGGCTTCCCACAGCTTCCGCATCGCCACGGACAGCCAGCCTTCGGCTATGGCTTCCCGCCGTAAGGACGACCGAGGGACCTGCGTCCACTTTAGGGTCTTCCGAAATAGGGAGTGATAAAGTAATCCTACTGCATAATAAGGCACACGGAGAAGCGGAGAAAACAGAGGGAAAAACTATCACGGAGGTACCGACGGCACAAGAGAGTGACAGAGAGGTAACATACGGGTCTCTTTTATTTTCGGGATAAACACTATTCATAATTCTCACAGACAAATACTCTGATAAAACTCTCAGATAACCTCCGTTGCTCCACGCACCAGCGGTGCCTCCGTGCCTTTCATTATTTTGTTTTTAATATTCCTCCGTGTTCTCCGTATCTCTGTGTGACACTTCGTCAAAGTTCTAAACTTAGGCGGGCACCCTTGTCACTCCAAATTTCTGAAGACCCTGATATTTCATCAAAGTCATCAACTCACGAGACAAACCTCATCACTCCGAATTCCTGGAGACCCCCACTTTAAATATGCCCATGCGGGGAACCACCAATAAGGCCTTACTTGAAAGCCAACTAAGGCTCACTTGAAAGCCTGTCAGGCCTTACTTGAATGTCAGATAAGCCTCACTTGCAATTTCATCAGACCTTACATGAATTGCCAGACAAGGTTCACTTGTCTTTCTTTCAGGGCCCCACATGAATTGTCAGATAAGGCTCGCTTAATTTTCTTTCAGACCTTACCTGAAAGTCGGACAGGGCTCACTTGAAAGTCGGAACATTCAGAACAGCTTTGAATTCTATCCTCCCCCTCCCCATGGAATCCAGCTTAAAAACAATCTGCATTCTAAAGAAGAAAATGGAAGAAAATCCCCTACCCTATCACGATGAAATTATTTTACGAACAGGAATGCCGTCTCCAAATACTTCCTCATGCAATATTCTCTACTTTCATTTCTTATTCGCCGTTGTTCTGCACCGCCTTTCTGTTTTCTTCGAATGTCCAGACCCTTTACTCTCTTACACAGTCATCCTTCCGCCCTTCCGTAGTTTTTCACTTTTTTGTCGCCGTTTCCCGACTCACTTTTCACCTGCCTCCGCAACCGGATTCCTTTGTCTGTTTTCATGCTTTCCTGCAGCAGAAAAGTCCCAAAACAATGTATCTGAAAATATAAAAACATACATATATAAAAATAAATTCATTTCCTTATTTTCATATTTATCTGCTCAAATCTTTTTCTATTATAATCTCCATTTACTTATTTAACATTTCACACTTTTATATAAATAGATAAAAGCACATTTATAATTTCACATATTCAAATTACCACATTAATATTTAAGATATTTATATAAAAACATTTTAGTACACATGAAAAGTTAAATACATATTCAATTTTATATATATTAATGCAGTTTTACAATAAGCGAAAATAATCATAGATATTTATATAAATCAATATTATTAAAAGGAAGTCGTACTCAATAACAAAAGAATGAGGAAAAAACAAGGATGTCTCTCCAATCAGCTCTAAGCAACGTTCCCTACCGCATCAATACGCCTCAACCGAACTCCCCCTGTCTGTCCGGCTGTCTGCCCCGAATCCCTCTCAAATGCAGACACGAATAAAATGCAACGCAAAACGCTATAAACCAATATTATAGCATATTAAAAGAATCTCTGTTACGACGGAAACACCAGAATACGATACGCAAGACCAAAAGAAAACATCAACCAGTAGACGGAAAAAATCACCGGTGACAACAAGAGAAGCAAGTAAAACTGCCAAAGAGTCCATTCCAACAAAGGAAAAGAATAACATAAATGCACGTAATGTACGTTTTTTTCAAAGTCTCAATTCATGTTTAACAGACAACACAGCTAAAACACTATGCTGCCTGCCTACAACACGGAGGAGGGGGGAGACGGCAGACTAACGGCAAACGACAGAGAAAAGCGAAAATAAACGGCAGGGGGATGTGAAAATGAGTTGGAACAGCTGGTAGCCCAGGAACAGGAAGCAGAAAAAGCTATCAAACTTCTGGAAACAAACATTTATTCAAGTATATAAATATATACAACATTATCTTTCAAAGATATACAGGTCCTGAAAAAGAAAAAAAAAGGGAAACAGGAATGAAATACGGATGAGGAGAATTAAAAAAGAGGAATGCTGGCACAGAGGATTACTGAAGCTGAAGAGAATTACAGAAGCTGAATGCAAGGGAAAAGAACGGAAGCGGAAATGCAAAAAGAGAAATGCAGAAAGAGAAATGCAAAAATGATATACGAACGCCGAGAATGAATGAAGAAAAATATGCAGAATACAGATATAAAAGAAAAAAATCCCTGTATACAGCTGAATCCATGAAGATCAGTTGAAAGCTATGGAGAATTAAAATAAACGCAAACATCTCATCAACAATATTTTATATATTCATATTATTACGTATTAAAACATTTATATCCACAAATAACCAAGCTGAAACGGCATTCTATGCTAAAGAAGAGGGCCGTCAGGAAAGTTAAGGAAGAACAAAGCAAATCGCTGGATGAAAAAAAATCGGAATAGGCAAAAACCTGTTTAAGAAAAAAAGGAGGGCTTGAAACCTACAAAGCATGAGAAAGCCGCCGGGGAAAAAAGACTGCCGGAAGAAAGAAAAGGAAAGTTTGAAACCTACGAAGCATGAGAAGGCCGCCGGGATGGGACAGGAGTCTGCCGGAAGAAAAAAGAATAATGATTAAGACCTACAGAAAACAGAGAAGGAGAGACGCAGGCATCTTAACATCAATATTATATATATTTACATTATCACGTATATAAACATTTATATCCACACATAAACAAACTGGAACAGCATTCTATGCTAAAGAAGAAGGCCGTCAGGAAAGTTAAGGGAAAACTAAGCTAATCGATGGATGAAAAGAAAACCAGAATAAGCAAAAACCTACTTGAGAAAAGAAAAGGAGGGCTTAAAAACCTACAAAGCATGAGAAGACCTCGGGATGGGAAAAAGTCTGCTAAAAGAAAGAAAGAGAAATGATTAAGACTTACGGAAAACAGAGAAGGAAAGACGCAGGCTTCTTAACATCAATATTTTATATATTTACATTATCATGTATTTAAACGTTTATATTCCATTTACACCGAACAAACTGGAACAGTATTCTATGCTAAAGAAGAGGGCCGTCAGGAAAAGCAACGAAACAAGAAGCTAATCTCTGCATGAAAAAAACATCAGGATGGGAAAAAGCCTGCCTGAATATATGCAGAAGACGGCCCGAATGTCAGCAAATGAAAGAAAACGGTTTACGTATTATGCACCTACCTGTTAATCAACTGAACACGAAACACCCCCCATAAACTGACAGTCAACCGGAATTCAGCTGACAGTACATCAACCCTGAATGTCAATTCAGTCTGCTACAAAAACAATAACTTAGCATGAACGGAGACAAAAGCAACAGAACAAAAAATCAAACCTAGCCGAGATGAAATATAATCCGTCACCCTCCAGATGTCCGGACAACCCATAGGGAACAGAGTATGTAAAATCAATTCAAACATGAACGCATCCGTGGAATAAGACCTCGAAAGAAAATAAATATTTGCTTTTTAGTATAAATAGATTATCCAATGTTTATATAAATATATTTCATAGCAAAAACATTAAAACTTAAAAGAGTAAACAAACAAAATAAAAATTGAACAACTCATCACAAACAAAACATATTTATATATTTACGTTTAACAATAAAACAACATTTATAATTTTATATCAAATAAAGAAAAATAAAAGAAATCTTGAGAAATGAAAATAAATAATATATATTTAATCATTTATTCATTTGCATTAAAGAATAAAGAAATAAATATTTTATAAGACAATTATCCTTTTACCTATTTATTTTTTCTGATAAAAATGTTTAGACGTATTTGTTTGTTTCAACAAATAAGTGTATATTTGCAAGCATAAAAATATAACCACGCTTTTACGTGTAGAACAAAGAGGGTCCGTCATAATAAGAAAACGGCTCTATATAATAAAAAGGTATGATGAAGTTGAAGAAATTCCCCGTTTCGGGTGCCCAAGGCGAAGTGCTGAACTGGAGCATGGGGCTGTTCCTTGCCTTCAGCGCAGTAAACCTGGCCGACCACTGGACATCATCTCCCAACGAAGGGCAGAGCATGTTTACCGAGGCGTTCGCTTCGCTACAGAGCAACAACGGAATCCAGATTGCAGAAGCAGTACTGCTGCTATCGACAAAACTGGTGATGTGGGAAATACTACGCAGGAATCTGAAGAAGAATAGTCATTTTTTCTTACAATTGTCAGTCATCATATTGATGGTTCTCAATACGATTCTGACGGTTGCCACCTGCCTGCCGACAGTCCATACAGGGGCTGCAGGAAGCATGATGATAGAAGTCGGCGAGACAAGCCGGCTGCTGTCCCACTTCGTTGCCTCCTGCTATACGGTAGCCACCTTCGTACAAATCGGCCTGGGAATCGGGCTGTTCCGAAAGTTTGCCGGCATGATCCGCTGCTATGGAGCTTCCCTGTTCCTCTGCCCGCTGCTCTCTACGCTCTGCAGCATGAGTTATTATTACATATATAATAATGTGGGCGGCGTATCGATGACAGACATCATCACCTATGGCACGATTGCCACGCTGATAAGTTTTGTCCTCACCGAGCTGCTGCCGTTCATCCTGCTGAGAAAAAGCATGACGACAGAGGACTGACGAGCGGAAAGCCGCCCGACAGCACCGCCCATCCGACTGAAACGGAGACGGAGAGATAGCAAGATAAAAGACTGTTGTCAAAGCAATTAGCATTCCATTGACGTTCGGAAGGACAGTCCTCGCTCCTACTCCTCTGCCCTGCACCGCAGACATAAAAAGGCCACATGAAAGTCTCAGGACAACGGTCTGCAGCCCCCATGAGGAGTGAACACAGATGTCGGAAAGCAGAAGCCCTTTGTGCCCGACCGTCCGAAAAAGACGCAAAGAATGAGGATGCCGGCCAGACCGCTTTGAAGAGATTGCAGAGGAAAAAAGAAGAAACCGGAAAAGGAAAAAGGGAAGTCGCATGAGGAAAAAGCATGACAAAAAGGAGGGAATGAACAAGAGCAGCAAAGAAGCGCATATTTCCGGTATTTGCGGGGAGATGACCGAAGAAAACAGAATATCGCAGAAATGAACAACGACAAAACAGGAAAATGTTGGCAGAATGGTAGCATTAGTACCGCCAGCCTGTTGAACTGAAAGAAGAAAGTGACAGAGAAGGATGGAAGACGATGGGAAGAATGACAAAATGACACTTCGAGAGCTTCGAGCAAAACAAGCAGTCCAGGGTGGAAAAGCTGTATAAAACCTCTTGCAGACCTATCATCACTCGCAGTCATCATCTTTCCAGGAAAAAGGGAAGAGCCTCCCTCCCCGCACGCTCCGGACCAGTCAGGAGGAAAAACCTTCCACCTCCCTGCATCAGAGCAATTCAGAAGAAAGGGGAATCCTGCCGACATTCACCGGACCCCCATCAGGGAACAGCAGACGGCAACAGCCTACGCTTCTCATTTGGAGACCGGCCTGTCGACTTTCACAAGATCCAGCAGAAATAGCAGCCGGCAACACACCCTCTCCCGGAACAGCCGGAGAATCTCAGCTGACAACAGACAAAACAGAAAACAGACAAACAGACAACAATATAAAAACGTAAATATATAAAAAATGAAGAACAGGAAAGTTGTTTTTGCAAACCAGAAAGGTGGAGTAGGGAAGAGCACCCTGTGCATTCTCTTCGCCAACTATCTCGCAGCAAAAGGCAAGTCGGTCTGCATCATCGACACCGACTTGCAGAAGACGATTCTCATGCAGCGCCGCAAGGACAAGCAGCTCTATGAGGGCGAGGAAGAACCCTACAACGTACAGGACTTCGACGTGACGGATGTGGAGACCATGCAAAAGCTCGTCGATTCGGCCTCGCAGGTCGATGGTTTCGTGCTGTTCGACTCGCCGGGCAACATCAGCGAAGACGGTCTCGCACCGCTGTTCGTGGGAGCCGACTACATCGTCTGCCCCTACGAATACGAGGACAAAGCACTCGATTCGACAGGGGTCTTCGTGCAGGTGCTCAACGTGCTGCGCGAACACAACCCGCAGATGACCGCCCAGCTCTTCTTCGTCCCCAACCGCATCGACCCGCGCATCGGCACCGCCGACGAACAGGAGATGTGGCGCAGGACGGACGAGGTGTTCGGAAACTTCGGGAAGGTCACACCGGTCGTCAACAGCCGCGCCACGCTCAAGCGTACGAATACCTACGAACTGCTCGGCACACAGCGCGACGCCGTCAAAAAAGCATTCGAATATATGCTGAAGAGGATGAAGTAAAAGCCTCACCCCCGATGATAACATCGATAAAGGGAAAAGCCTCACCCCCGGCCCCTCTCCGAATGGAGAGGGGAGTGAATGGCGGGATGCCCCCGATGATAACATCAATGAAGGGACAGCAGGAGAAAAGCGAAAAAAGTTCAGATGACAGTGAATATGAACACTCCTAAAATGAACTCCGCCGCTTCCAGCTGACAGGCTTAAAGAAAAAGGCGCAAAAGTTAAACCCCAAAAACAGAAGACAAAAGTTAAGGGGCAAACTTCAAAAGCCAAAACCCGAAGGCCAAAAGACAAAACCTTAAAGGGCAAAAACGAAAGCAAAAGCTCAAACTTCAAACTTTAACCCCCAAAGGGGCAAGGGAAAAACCTCAAAGCTCAAACCTCAAATGCGAGGGGGCAAGGGGAAACCTCAAACCTCAAACCTCAAATGCGAGGGGGCAAGGGGAAACCTCAAACCTCAAACCTCAAATGCGAGGGGGCAAGAGGAAACCTCAAAACTCAAAACTCAAACCTCAAATGCGAGGGGGCCAAGAGGAAACCTCAAAACTCAAAACTCAAACCTCAAATGCGAGGGGGCCAAGAGGAAACCTCAAAACTCAAAACTCAAACCTCAAAGAGAAAAAGATATGGCTAAGAAAAAGAAAACAATGGTGATGATGCCGGGCGGACTGTCCGACCTGGCCCATAGCGTGCAGAGAGGTGCCGGAAACGCACCGGCCGCAAACATAGAAGAAACAGATGCCGACAACGAAACGGCTGAGAACGAAGAAACGGTCCCGCAGATGGAAAACGGCAGCCCCGCGGCAAGGACCGCAGGCCCGGACACATACCGCCAGCCGGAACCCATGCGGCAGAATGCGGCATACGAGCCCGCTCCCCGCGACGCACAGCAGCCCGCACAGACAAGCCAGTTCGGACACGTCAGTCCCAAGCAGGAGGCTGCCGACGGCAAGGACCGTACGGCACCGGCCGCAAAGAAGCTCCCCAAGGCAGAGGGCAGACAGCTCGCACGCGAGTACTCCATGGCGAAGGACAGCGGCGAAGACAGCTGGCAGATCTTCCTCGACCTGGCACGCGACTACAAGGCACGCGACTCCCGGCTGGCAACCGTCTACATCGACTCCGACCTCAAGGGTGTCCTCGACCGCCTCAAGTCGGCCACAAGCGTCAAGCTGCCCTCCACGGCACTGCTCAGTGCCATCGTCGCCCGCTTCGTCTTCGAACACGAGAAAGACATCAAGAACGCCATCTTCGGAGAAAGCCTGCTGTAAGGGAAGGCCTCCCGAAAAGAAAGCCTCCCCAAGCCGTCTGAGAAGCGACAGCCTTCCCAGCCCCCTCCAGCGGAGGGGATTCGCCGCACGGAAGCAGCGGGGCGGTAACGCCTGTTACCGCCTATCCACGCTTATCCGCACCTGCACATCCCCCGCTGAGGGGGTTTGTGGAGTCCCCTCCCTCAATGCACCTTCTTCCGCTTCCCGCTGAACTCCGTGAAGTCCACCCGGATGATCTCCACCCGGTGGAAGCTCTTGTGCGCATATTTGTCGCCGATTTCCTTGAAGTCGGCCGACAGCTTGTCGATAAGCAGGTGCAGGGCTCGCATCTTCTCTTCGTCGCTGAGGTGGATGTGCGCCTCGCCGAAGAAAATCGCACTCTCATACTCCGTCGTGAAATTTCGGGGCAGCAGATGCACGTTGCCGATGATGCAGAGCGACACCTTCGGGTTCTGCTCGATGGCCTCCAGCTTGCGGCCCGCCGGCGCACAGTGGATGTAGACACTGTGGGCGCCGTCCCACACGAAATTCACGGGAATGCCATAGCCGCCCCCTTCCGATACCATGCTCAGCACGCCATACTCGCCCTCGCGCAGCAGCTCCAGGGCACGTGCCTCGTCCAGCAGACGATCCTGTCTGCGGACGCGTTCATTCACATATTTCATTTTGTTCATCATTTTATGGAAAACACAAATCACCGATGGGCAGGCGCGCTCGTGTGCGGTTGCGAAAAAAGACGACAAACAGACAGCCGTACCTTTCCGTCTCCAGTCTTTCCATCAACACAAAAAAAGAACCTTGACTGATTCACATCACCCAAGGTTTAAATACTAAAACTAAATTAACCACTAAAAAAACTTGATGCAAAGATAAAGGGTTTTCCTGAAAAAAGCGAATATTGAACAAGACTTTTTTTGTATCCAACGCTTTCTTTAACTTTTATTAGGTTACAGACTGTCAATTTTATCGACAAAGACGTTAATTTAATAGAATCCAAGTCTCTAGACCAACAGGGAAATGTCAGTAGAAACCGAAATTCCATGTTATGCAGAACGAAAAGAAATGACATTTCCCATACAGAATGTATCCGATTATCCAACAGAATTTCTTGAAATACACACGCTTCCCAGCAGACGGGTCAGCCGCCCATCACATTTCCGCAGCCCATCCGCCCACAACCGCCCCCGCTTCCTGCCTCTCCGATTTTCATACAACAGCACAGGAAAGCCGCCCGCTGCAACGACCCGACACCATCCCCCGGTATTCCTACGGACAGGTGCCCGCTACACACACAGCAGAAACAAGACGGGGCATCACGGATTTGGAGTGATGGGGGCTGTCTCGTGAGCTGATGACCTTGATGAAACATCACACAGAGGCAGGGAGTGAATGAAGGCAAAATCCTATTACGGAGGCACCGACGGTGCTTGCAGCAGAGGCCATCTGAGAGCTTTACCGGAGCATTCGTCGGTGAGAATCATGAATGGCGTTTGCCACGAAAATAAAAGAACCCCGTACCCCCTCTGTCACTCTTTTTTTACCGCCGGTATCTCCGGGATAGTTTTCTTCCTTTCTTTTCTCCATTTCTCAGTGTCCCGCATTATGTAACAGGCTTGCTTGATCACTCCCTGTCCCGGAAGAAGCGCAAGATGTACCCTACCGCTCTACATCCCCAGACACCGTCCGACTGGCGCAGACCGGCACAGAACCGCCATGAGACACCCGCAAGGCATTCCCGTCCTGCCCCCGGATACCCCAAAGGAAACTCCGGGAGACGAACCCTGCAGCAACGACAAGAAGGGAACTTATATAGTAGTCGGCTATATATAAGGTATACAAGGAGCGGAGAAACACGCACGCAAAAAGGGGCAGGTTTCCTGCCGCCAGACGGCCGACAAAAAGGGAACATATCAGGAGAAAGGTCTGTAGTCGTGTAAACCGTTGATAATCAGCATCCATGTCGGAGCGCACAGCAGCTAACTGCGACAAAAAAGTGACAAGTTTAGCGTTTGGCTCAATCAAAAATCAAGCATAAAGCAGACAAATCATTGTGAATAAGCGGATTATGCGGAAGAAACATCAGGACGACCCATCCGTATGTTCCTGATTTGTCGCCCTGCGTTCGGGCAGAAAAGGAAGGCAAACGGACGAGGAAAAAACAGAGGGAATACGGGCCGTGCGACAGATAGGGAAGTAAAAACTCAACGCCCTTTTTCGTCTCTGGAAAGACAGACCGGGAACAGCCGGAAGCCGTCTCCGGACAGACTGCCGGGTGCATCCGCCATCATACGTCCTACGGACGACCCGCATCCGCCGCCGCTCCCGGCCTCGGACCGGATCCTGTCGGATAAAACCTAAACCGCTGTATCCGTGCAGGATACGGATGTCCTAAGCCGGCTCTTCCCTGTACTTTTCTCCGGTTCAAGATGCCTTGCCGGACAGGAGGAAGACAACCGCAGAATCCCTGTCCGCAAACAAGGAAGACACCCCCGGAAGCGAAGTGCGACAAAAAGGGAGGTTCGCCCCAAAACTTTTGTTTAAAATCATCTTCCCCCGAAGGAAAATCCTGTTTTCTTTCCGAACACAAAACTTCTTCTCAAGTTAGAATATCGTTATATAATCTTTATTAGATATTAGTAGGGGATCCGCAACCTGCTGTCAACCAATCTGCTGCAACCCTGTCAGACGACAGGAAGGGAACATGGCGGCGACAGACAGGGAAGAGGCGTGCGACAGATAGGGAAGGGGACAGCGACAGATGAGGAACTGTTCCGTCTGCCTGTCCGACAAGTTGGGAGGATGGGTGCGACAGATGGGGAGGAACTCTGTCGTTTCGTTGAAATATCATGACAAAACAGCTTGTTTCCTCTCATTTCTCCTTTGTCTATGCTGTGTGGACGGGGGAGGATAGGGGAGAATCCGGCCGGATTCTCCGACTTCTTCAAGGTTTGATTTCTGTGAATAACCATCATATTGTCAGTAGCTTGTATTCCATGTCGAGAAAGACTGTCCGACGAAAAGGGAAGTTCTTCAGTGTCGGAAGCAGCCTCCTTTAACGACAAATAGGGAAAATATTGAAAATAAATTACATGAATCCTTTCCCGTAGCCCCCCTTCTTCCCTCACCGGATCTCCCTCTTCCCCTCCTGAAAGTCCCCTTTCTTCCTTCACCGGATCCCCTCTTCTCTTCCTGAAAGTCCCCTTTCTTCCCTCACCGGATCCCCTCTTCCCTTCCTGAAAGTCCCCCTTCTTCCCTCACCGGATCCCCTCTTCCCTTCCTGAAAGTCCCCCCTTATTCCTTCACTGGAGATTCCCTCTTTCCTTCCCGAAAGCCTCCTTCTCTCTCACCAGAATCCGCCTCTCTTCCCCCTGGAGTCCCCTGAGCCTCTTTCCCGTCCTCGCCTTTTCCGTTCCCTTTCTTCCTTCCGGCTTCCCTCTGCCTCCTCTGCTTTCTGTCCTCCGGAAAGGCCGCCCTTTTTCCAGCCGATGCCTGTCCGTATTCCAGCCAACGCCCTCTTGCCGTCCAACCAAGCACCGTTTGCATTGCAACCAAGCACCTTTTGCCGCCCAATCAACGCCCTTTTGCACCGTCTTTATAACCTCCTGTCAATCAGACGGTCTATACCTGGATCCGTTTTACCTTTCTTGTGGGTCTTCAGGAATTTGGAGTGTTGAGATTTGTCCAGTGAGCTGATACCTTTGATGGAATACCACACAGAGGCAGGGAGTGGACGGAGGTAAGAACCTTGTTACGGAGGCGCCGCCGGTGCATGGAGCAACGGAAGCCTTCTGGGAGTTTTACCATGGCATCTGTCGGTGAGAGTCATGAATGGCGTTTGTCACGAAAATAAAAGAACCCCGTACATTACCTCTCTGTCGCTCTTCTGTACCGCCGGAACCTCCATGCTGTTTTTCTTCCTCTCTTTTCTCCGCTTCTCTGTGCTTTCTATGTGACAGGCTTATTTTATCACTTCCTATTCCGGAAGGACCTTTTTTTGTCTGCTGTTATTGGAATGTTTTTACGGCCTGTTCTGAAAATCCCGCATGGGTCTGTCGCTGACAGGGGATCTTGTCAGCTCTTTCTGTCTGCCCGCTTTTTTATGCAGCACCTCCGGCTGTCTCTTTCAGTCGAAAGCGTGTCCCATCGCAAAGTAGGGACTGACGTCCCCGGCCCTCCGGAAGACCGTCTGTCCCCACTTCATCCGTCATGGGAACTTTCGACGCACCTTCTCGAAAAACAGTCGGTTTTTCAAAGGTGTGTCGAAACACAGGATTCAGAATGCTCAAAGGCAGGAAAAGATTCTATATTGTACAATAATGTCCTTGTTTTCTTGGAGCTATGGCATGAATTTCTTAATTTTGTAGTTGATACTTTTAACAGTGAATGAAACGAAATCTACACATGAAAGCGTTTGACCGGATTAAATCCGTATTGTCAGAAAAGCAGGTGTCAGGTAAATGGTTGGCTGCTCAAGTGGGGCATACAGAGAACACTGAGCCGCGCTGGTGCTCAAATAAAGTACAGCCTTCTCTTGGCAATCCTGACAGGATTGCCAGAGCGCTGGAAGTAGATATTCGTGATCTGTTAAGACCCGCATCCAACAAGTAGAATGCTATGGGGAAATTCAATGAAGCAACCAGGGTGCAGATGCCGGCAATGGTGCACCTGACTCGTTTAGGATATAAGTATTGGGGGAGAATTTATGAAAATGAAGCAGGAACGGTCTATGATCCTGACACCAATATTTTATTGGATGTTTTCAAGGAGCGATTCGAAAGGCTCAATCCAGAACATGCAGGCGAATGTGAGCAGGTATTGAAGGATATCCGCAGAGAACTCAATGACGATGATCTGGGTCGAGGATTTTATCATCGTCTTAAAGCGATGTCTCCTGTTAGGCTGATAGATTTTGACAATCCCAGCAATAATGCGTTCCATTTTACCGCAGAGTTTACCTGTAAGAACGGGCAGGATGAGTTCCGTCCCGATATAACGCTGTTTGTCAATGGGCTTCCCCTCAGTTTCATTGAGGTGAAAAAGCCGAATAACCATGGCGGGATGGTTGCTGAAAGTATGCGAATGAACAAGGAGCGTTTCCCTAACAAGAAGTTCCGCAGGTTCATCAACATCACCCAGCTCATGATTTTCTCCAATAATATGGAGTATGATACCTTAGACGGCATTGTACCTGTTGAAGGGGCTTTCTATTGCACCGGTGCAAGAGGGTCTGCCGCTTTCAACTGTTTCAGGGAAGAAAATCCTATGGGCTTGAAAGTAGCCCCTTTCCATGCAGAATACCCGTATTCAGAGGCTGATGCGGAAGAGGAAAAGAAGATATTGGCTGATTACAACAATCAGGTAATACACACCAGTCCAGAGTATCAAAGCAATTTAAGCCCTTACACTCCCACCAACCGCATCTTGACTTCAATGTGCAGTCCGGAACGTTTGCTCTATATCCTGAAATACGGTATTGCATACGTCCGCATGGAGCGTGAAGTTGATGGTAAGATAGAAACGACCGATCAGAAGCACATTATGCGTTATCAGCAGCTGTTTGCTGCATGGGCCGTTGAACGCAGACTTTCGGAGGGTGTCAGATCGGGACTGGTCTGGCATACGCAAGGTAGCGGCAAGACAGCCCTCGCTTTCCATCTCACCTACATACTCAGTGATTATTTTGCAAGGCAGAATAAGGTTGCAAAGTTTTATTTTATCGTAGATCGCCTTGACTTGCTGGAACAGGCGACACAAGAGTTCGAAGCGCGGGGACTCGTCGTATCTACTGCCAATACGCGAAAGGAGCTGATGGAACAGTTCCGTACGAATCAGGCCCGGCAAGGTGCGAGTGGAAAGGCTGAAATAACCGTTGTCAATATTCAGCGTTTTGAGAAGGACAATGAGAAGGTGGAACTTAATTCTTATGCTGCGGATCTTCAGCGTATCTTTATCCTTGACGAAGCGCACAGAGGGTATAGGCCAGGCGGTTGTTTTCTTGCCAATCTGTTTGATGCAGACCAGAACTCCATTAAGATAGCTCTCACAGGTACACCGCTGCTGGGCGAAGAACGTGCTTCATGCAAGGTGTTTGGAAATTATCTGCACACTTATTATTATGACCGTTCAATAGCCGATGGTTATACGCTTAAGATCATCCGCGAGGATATTGAAACGTCTTACCGGGAGAAGCTCACTGAAGTGCATGAAAAACTTGAGACTTTAGTTGAGAAAAAAGACATTAAGAAGGCCGAGATCATAGAGCATGACAATTATGTCGATGAACTGCTGCGTTATATCATCAATGATCTGGTTAAATTCCGCAAGGTCCAGGGAGATGAAACCTTGGGAGGAATGATTATCTGCGAGACCAGCGGTCAGGCGGAAAAACTCTTTGCTCACTTCGATAAGATACAGAAAGAGATCAGCGATAAGCTTCATCTTCGGGCAGGGTTGATACTTCATGATTATGAGGATAAAGAAACCCGCAGGCAGATAGTGAAAGACTTCAAGAAGAATATGACAGTCGATATTCTCATAGTCTTCAATATGCTGCTGACGGGTTTTGATGCCCCGCGCTTAAAGCGGCTTTACTTCGGCCGTAAGCTCAAAGACCACAACCTTCTTCAGGCCATAACGCGGGTAAACCGTCCCTACAGGGATATGCGCTATGGCTTCCTGATTGATTTTGCTGACATCAAACGCAATTTTGATGAAACCAATGAGGCATATCTTCAAGAGTTAAATCGTTTCAATGACGTAAAGGAGACGGGAGAAGGCAATAATACAGAGACATTTGCGCAAGTAATAGAAAGCAAGGACGAGATATTCGAGCAGATGAAGGAAATCAGGCAGGTGCTGTTCGAGTATTCGTATGACAATGCTGAAGATTTCTCTACCGAAATATCAACCGAAGAAGATAAAAAAGTATTGCTTGATCTGAAGCATGCGCTCGTTTCTGCCAAGAACATGGCGAACATAGTCCGTACGTTCGGTGATGACGGCATGAGAGAACGGTTCTCCAAGCTGGAACTGGCCAGACTTCCCGAGCTGCTGTCCGAAGTACAGCACCGCATCAATATCATCAACCAGAAAGAGGCTTTCAAGATGAGCGAAGAAACAAAGCTGCTGATCAATGAAGCCATGCTTGACATAGAATTTGACTTTTCAAAGATCGGAACGGAAGAATTACAGATCATTGGAGGCACAAGGGTGTTAAAGGAAAAATGGCAGCGTGCCATCACGGCTTTTACCGATAATTTCGATCAGGAGGATCCGGAGTTTATCACCCTGAGAGAAGCCTTTGCACAGCGATTTAAGGAACACGGCTTTGTTGTTGATACAGTGGCGAAATTCAACGAAGAGACAAAGGCTCTTGATGATGTGGTGAAACGGCTGCAGGAGATACAGGTAAAGAATAATGCTCTCTTGAAGAAGTATCATGGAGACGCGAAGTTTGCACGTGTGCACAAGCGCATACATGAGGTGAACAAAAGGCGGGAATCCGAACATAAAGCGCCGATGTTCTCTTTCAAGGATGAGGAAATAATGGTTATCTTGAAGATCATCAAGGAAGATATTGACGCAAAGGTGTACGACAAAAATGACATATTGAAAAAAGACTCTTATTTCTCGCGCACAGTGCTGTCGCTGATCAGCGGCTGCCTGTATCAATTTCCGCAAATAAAACCGGAAATGGACGATTATAAGTTCATCAAGGACAGAGTAGCCCGGCAATATCTCAACCAGTACAACGCAACTTACGGACATTCATGACAATGGACATTAGAGAACAGACCATACGTCTTATCGACGAGTTAAAAGCTACCTGTGCCAATTATGGTATGGGTAACGATGGCAACGAGTATAAAATCATAACACAGGTTTTCTTATACAAGTTCCTTAACGACAAGTTCGGGTACGAATTAAAGAATGCCCGCAGCGAAATCGCCGGGAAGATCAAAGAGGCGGACAAGTGGGAGGTGGCATACGCAGAACTCAATGATAACGAACGAATGTTGTTGCAGAGTTCGTTGAGCGCCGACGTGCCCGTTCTTGAACCTTATCATCTTATCTCAAACCTTTGGAATCAGCAGAGCAAAGGCGACTTCGACACAATCTTCGACAATACAATGACGGATATTGCCGAGAAGAACGCAGATATATTCTCTACACAGACTACCGATAACACGAAGATACCGCTCTTTGAAACGCTGACCAACTTTGTAACGGACACGGCTCATCGTGCGGATTTCGCACGTGCTTTGGTGGATAAGTTGGTTAACTTCTCTTTTGAAGCTGCGTTTGAGAAGCATTATGACTTCTTTGCATCTATCTTTGAATACCTCATAAAAGATTATAACACTGCCGGTGGAGGTAAGTATGCAGAATATTACACGCCACATGCCATCGCTACGATTATGGCACGTCTGCTTGTAGGGGATGACAGCGACTTGCACAGCCAGGAATGCTACGATCCTTCGGCAGGGACAGGAACGCTGCTCATGGCACTCGGCCATCAGATAGGAGAAGAACGCTGTACCATCTTCTCGCAAGATATTTCCCAACGTTCCAATAAGATGCTGAAGCTGAACTTACTGCTCAATGGGCTTGTTTCATCATTAGACTATGCCGTTCAAGGTGATACCCTCGTCGCGCCTTATCACAAGAGCGATGATGGACAAAGCCTGCGCCAGTTTGATTTCGTAGTGAGTAATCCTCCATTTAAGATGGACTTCTCGGGTACACGTGAAAAGATTGCAGCTCAGCCTGCACGTTTCTGGGCCGGCGTTCCCAATATTCCTGCCAAGAAAAAGGAGTCGATGGCTATCTATACCTGTTTCATTCAGCATGTCATCAATTCCCTGAAAGATACCGGCAAGGGAGCCATCGTCATTCCGACAGGCTTCATCACAGCTAAGAATGGTATTGAGAAAAAGATCCTCAAACGCATTGTCGACGAGCATTGGGTGTATGGCTGCGTGTCAATGCCAAGCAATGTGTTTGCCAATACGGGTACGAATGTTTCTGTGTTATTCTTTGATAAGTCTGCATCTGCTGAAAAGGTGGTACTTATCGATGCCGGCAAGTTAGGTGAAGAATATAAAGAAGGTAACAACCAAAAGAAGCGGTTGCGTGATTTTGAGGTGGAAAAAATTGTTTCCACTTTCCGTGAATGTAAAGCTGTTGATGATTTCTCTGTTTGTGTGTCGTACGACGATATTAAGGAGAAAAACTATTCCCTTTCTGCTGGTCAGTATTTTGATATAAAAATTGAATATGTGGATATCACAGAGGAGGAATTCAAGGCCCGCATGGCTTCTTTCCGCCAGACACTTGCCGAACAGTTTGCTGAAAGCCATAGACTTGAAGAAGAAATCATGCGTCAGCTTGATAGCTTGAAATTTAATGAAAAAATAAAGTAAAGGTTATGGTCACGAAAGATGAAGTTCTTGAACTTTTACGCAGCACAGAGACCTATAGGATAGAACGTACTATTTCTACAGGGGATATGGATAAGTTTCAGGAGGCTATTTGTGCTTTCTCGAATGATCTACCAAATTCTCGAGAAAAGGGTTATCTTATTTTGGGAGTACATGATAATGGAGTCTTATCAGGTCTAAGAGTTGATGATGCCTTGATGAAGAAGATAGCAGGTATTCGTTCTGATGGCAATATCCTCCCCCTGCCAATGATGTCAGTAGAGAGATTTGAATTTACTGAAGGCGATTTGCTTGTTGTAGAGGTGTCGCCCGCTCTTGTTCCACCTGTGCGCTATCGTGGGCGAACCTTTATTCGCATAGGTCCTCGTAGGGATATTGCTACGGAAGCAGAAGAAAGAGTGCTTCTGGAAAAAAGAACATCTTATATGGCTACATTTGATGCTATGCCATGCTTTGGGTCATCGCTTAAGGATATAGACGCACTGTTTGTAAAAAATGAATATCTTCCACAGATAATAGACTCTGACGTTCTTATGGCGGATAAACGGCCTTTACAAGAACAGTTGGCTGCAATTCATCTTTATGACATCGCCAACGATTGTCCGACAAATGCTGCCATTATTCTTTTCGGAAAGAACGCCTCTTTCTTCCTGCATGGTTGCTATGTTCAATATGTACATTTTGCAGGAGAGGATACAGGAAGTGAAATCCTTAACGAGAGGCAGATTCGAGGTAGTCTGTGTTCTATACTGCCTAAATTGGAAAGCTTTGTAAAAGATGCTATTGTCACGGCGCGTCCAATGCCTGTGAGCATGCTGCGAGAGCAGATTGTGTTCAATTATCCAGAATTAGCTCTTAGAGAGTTACTAATGAATGCCTGTATGCATCGCGACTATCAGTCCAATATGCCTATCAGGATTTATCAATTCAGTAATCGTATCGAAATACTCAATGCTGGTGGTTTATATGGAGAAGCCCGTCCCGAAAACTTCCCTACGGTCAATGATTATCGTAATCCAATTATCGCTGAGGCTATGCGTGGAATGAAATACGTTAATATGTTTAACCGAGGTGTTCAGCGTGTAAAGAATATGCTAAGAGAAAATGGAAATCCAGAGCCTAAGTTTAATGTGAGTAAAGTCACTGCTTTTGAAGTGATGGTACATCCATCTATGTCACTTAACTTAGTCACTGATGGGGAAAAAGTGACTAAGTCAGCGACTAAGTCAACTGAGACGATGAACGAGGTATTGGCCTTTTGTACACAAGAACGAAGCCTCACTGAGATTATGGCGCATTTGGGGCTGAAGCACCGTAATAATGCTAAAAGTCGATATATTGACCCCTTGATAGAGGGGGGCTTTCTTGAAATGACGATACCAGAAAAGCCTAATAGTAAAAATCAGAAATATGTAAGGGTTTTATCTTAGTCACTTATCTCAGTCGCTAAGAAGTGACTAAGTCGCCCTTTTAGGAATCGCAATTACTAAAACATATATGCATAGGGCAAATCATCAAATCTGTGAAGTACAATTCACAATTTGAAAGAAGTCCTATAAAACGCATAGAGAAAGGAATGAAGAAATATAGACTCGGAGAATTGATAGAGGTGTCGAGAGGAGCAAGCCTTAAGGGTGATTTCTATGCAGCGTCAGGCAAATATATTCGTCTGACTTGTGGTAACTTTGACTATCGAAATAACTGCTTTAAAGAAAACACCTCTAAAGACAATCTGTTTTACACGGGGGAGTTCAGAACTGAATTTCTGCTTGAAAAGGGAGATTTGATAACCCCGCTTACCGAACAAGCTATAGGCTTGCTCGGTTCTACGGCATGGATCCCTGAAAGTGGGAAGTATATTCAAAGTCAGGATATAGCCAAAATTACCTGTAAAGAAGAACTGCTTGATAAAAAGTTTGCCTATTATCTTATTTCTTCAAATATGGTAAAGCAACAATTAAGTGCGGCAGCCCAACAAACTAAAATCAGGCATACTTCTCCTGATAAAATAAAAGACTGTACCGTATGGCTGCCCTCTTTAGCAGAACAAAGACAGATAGGACAGCTCTTATTTGATATAGACCGTAAAATTGAAATCAATCGTACGATAAATCATAATTTAGCGACGCCTGACCGTTCATCAAAAGAGGCAGAAATTCGT
>ERZ772955.874-NODE-874-length-21405-cov-4.031475_pt1 | contig 21405 bp, 16 predicted proteins | sample MGYA00511133_ERZ772955 | MGnify/ENA primary metagenome ERZ772955 (study PRJEB29015, sample SAMEA2737914) | human oral metagenome | biome: human oral; feature: human-associated habitat; material: dental | place: China | collected 2149 ... | reverse complement strand
CATCACTTGGTAAAACGAATTCAGCTAACTGATATAGATATTTTTCTTCCATGATACAAAGGAAAGAAAAATATATTAATTAAGAAAATTTCCCCACCTTTTTTCTACTGAGCCTCGATTATCACTGCTGATGTCTGCCATTGGGGGGATTATAGCACAGAGATAATAAGACAAAAGAAGAATACCCTTACGGATATTCCTCTTGTTGTTTCAAGTGATTCGCATGGGGACTGTGTTATTTTTGGTAAATAACTATACATAAGCAAGTTATAAATAGGTTTTGTTTTCGAGGTATCACAATGGGTACAGACTTTCTTCAAAAACAATCAAACAAGTATCAAATATTAGGTTAAAGAAAATAGAGTTCTGTCCCCATTATTAAATGATGCGCTAAAAAGTAATTTGTAAAAGAACACTTAAAAGGTTCTGAAAAATCATACCTGTTAGAATAATATTTTGCAAAGATAAAATAAAGTTTTTATTTAAAATTTTCCAAAAGAATATTATTATAGGATATATGACGATATAAAAGCCACTATGCTGGACTTATAGCATAGTGGCTCACTTTAAACATGAAAAATAAGATCTCACGACCTCAATTAGCGAAGAGCAACCTGGCGTTCCATGTCTTTCTCCGCTGTTTCGTTAATAATATAGTTTGTTTCTGCAGTCTGTTTCTGCTGATCATATTTCACTAAGACACTATTTGCTAATGTATTCAAAGGTAAATGCCCATCTCTATATGCAATAGCAGCTTCTTTGCTAATATTTATAACCATTGGTATGTTATCAATATCTACAAAGAGAGAAGAGCCTTTGATAGCAGGTTCTGAAAGTCTTGAATTTAGAGGTTCATCAAGATATTTTTTGTAAACCTTATTATCATTTGGATTGCCATAACTTAAGACTTCGGTACCTGCAGATTTTAATAAACTCGCACCTCCTAAACCTACCATCAACATCTTTATAAGTGGGTTCTTAACAAACATTGCTGCAAAGATTGAAGCAATAGGAAGGATATTATTCTCCATGCGAAAATTCTGATTTTTGCCAGTAAACATATTTATTAGCATATCAGGAAGCATAGCAATCACATATCCAAGATTTGAAGATACGTCTGAAAAACTATTAGAATTATGTTTATTAAGGACACCTTCCCAGCCAGACACACTTCTTCCTGCTAAAGGTGTCTGGACTGGTTTTTCAGTTGGTGTCTCTTTATAATAATCTGCTTGTGAAGGCATAATTGGTTGGGGGGAATTATGATGTTGCTGTTTTGATTTATCCTCAGAATGCTGTACAGGCTTCTTAGATGAAGAAGGGTTACTCACTTCTACCTTACCTGGATTAGCAGTAGAGTGCTGTATAGGCTTCTTAGATGAAGAAGAATGGCTCACTTCTACCTTACTTGGATTAGTAGTAGAATGCTGTGCAGGCTTCTTAGGTGAAGGAGAATGACTCACTTCTACCCTACTTGGGTTAGCAATAGAGTGCTGTACAGGCTTTTTAGGTGAAGAAGAGTGACTCACTTCTACCTTACCAGGAGTAGCAGTAGAGTGCTGTACAGTCTTCTTAGGTGAAGAAGAATGACTTACTTCTACCTTACCTGGATTAGCAATAGAAGAATGTAAAGCTCGACTACTAGCCTTCTGGTTTCGAGAAATAAAATCTTTATAAGCAGCAGCATTGTAGTAATCCATTGCACGCTGCATAAGAATAGTATTTGACAACCACTTTCCATTAACAGTTGCACCGTTTGCTTTATGCTGCATTGCTGTAGTTGCTTTGAGATAGAAATAATTTCCCAGACGTAAGCATTCCTGCTTTTTAATATTATTCATCCAGGAAGGTATCTTGCGAGTAGAGTCAACTCTATTCCCAACGACACTTAATATATCATATTCACGATGATCACGAAAAGCCTGGTAATCAAAAGGAGCTTTTAGAGTTTTTTTATTGTCGATGGACTGAGAAGACTTAACAGAAAGGTGCTGTTCTTTACGAGAGAGCATTTTCTTCTCTGCAGCATTAGCATAATCAAAAGCACGTTGTGCAATCTGATCCAATGTAAAGGTACGGCTTCCTACCTTTAGCTTATCTATACCCTGTTTGTTCATACGAACAGCATAAGATAAAAATCGAGCAGCATAATGAATACAGTCTTTCTCAGAAACTTTATTCATCCATACTGGTGCTGGTGCTGTGCTACGATATGCTATATCATACATATTAAGGGTCTTACGTGTTGATTCACGAGCCAAAGAAGCATCACCTTTCCACTTATTAAGAAGTTTTAAAAAGGTAGATTGTGAGATAGATTCGTTGAAAGAAACAGACACCTTATTTCTCAGACTGTTATTTATAGAATAAATATTTTGGCTGGATTTATTTCTATATCCCTTACTCAGAGTGTTTAAATTATCAAGATAATTCTTGTTGCCGGCAACGTCAATACTAATAGCTTCTATTGAGGTAAGATTTTCTGTAGTTTCATCTTTTGATAAACTAGGAAATAGCCGTGGTAAGATGACAGCACCTATAGGAGAGATAAGCGCAAAGCCTGGTTTGCCAGGACGTAAAGCATTAACAGCTTTGTCGATAAATCCCTCTTCAAAGGCAGAACGCACACCGACATCAACAGCTGTTGTTTTTGCTGCTGCAGCAGCAGTACCATAGCCACCTGTAGCAGCAAATAACGGTGCATCAATAATGGAAGACACCGTTCTTGCACCTAATTTCATGGCAGTATTTGCCTTATAACTTTCAATTCCATGATGACGAATTTCAGATAGAAACTCAGATTGAGGATTAGCAGCAAGATTGTAGATACCCTTTATAAGACTATCTTCAAATCCCTTCTTCCAAACATAATCCATATTACTCTTAGGCATATTGTCCTGAGAGAATTTTCTAACCGTTAAATCATGAAGTTTAGCAAGGACATAATTCATTGCCACATCAGGAACTCCATTATACTGACCATATTCCGCTGACAAACTTTTATATTTAGCAGCTCCCATCTTATTAATAAAAGCCTCTCTGTATTTAGTTGTTAGTAGGTCAAGATCATCCCAAAGCTTGTGATTATTAGCAAACTTTTTTCCTACAACAGTTGAAAAAGCGGAGAAATTAATGTTATTCCAATCTCCTGTTGTGCGAATCCAAACTGTCTCACCGAAATAAGCGACAGCATCATCCATACGGTTAGTTACAGTATTGGAGTGATTAGCTTTTATATAATCAGAAACTTCCTTGTCAGCTTGTTCTCTGACATATTTTAATCCCTGCTCATAAACAGGGGCAATATGTTTGCCAAAATATTGATTAAGACAATACTCCAGCTCAGCAATATTCTGATCTTTCTTATTCAAATTACCCATACTACTATTGTTTTATGCCAAACACTTGCATTTTAGCCTCAGAGACAGCCTTCCTTACATTTTGCATCTGCTTTGGAAAGAACCTTGACAGCCAAACATCACGACTAATCTCATTCTTGTTGAACTTAATCGCCATGTCACGATTAATTTCAATGGCATGCTCACCTTTATCACTTCCATTAAACCATGCCTTTGTCCATACTCGACTACCTGACGTATCAAAATAAATACTTGCAACACGCTTTATATCATAACTACGAATATCAGGTTGCATATCAGATAAAGGATCTACAACAAGTCCATCCTTTACCAATCCATCAGAAAACTCCTTACATCTATCTTTGCTCCATGATTCTGGATAGGCATTAAAACGTAAGACGACAAAGGCAAGGAAATCCTCAATTAATAGATCGAGAATTTTTGAGGCAACATTAACACCTTTTTGACTCAAGCCAAGGGGATTGCTGACTGTTGGACAGACCTCATAATAAAGATTTTCTTCTGCTGCTTGAGATAAAAGAGATTGAAGATTTCCAGAAATACGAGTTGATGAAACATAACTCTTGTTATTTATTTCATTATAATAACTGGGAAGCCATCTACTCATTAATTTCTCTATTTCATCCATTTCATTATCATAGGATGATGGGACAATCACTCCAAAGTCATCCATAAAAGGCGTACGAGTCTTCTTACAGGTAGATAAATGCTTGATATTTGAAAATATCATGTCAAGAAACTCAAACGGATTCATGTCCTGTCCTTGAAAACGAACACCAACATGAAGAAACGGTCCGCTGGAAGCAATATGTTGACTTGCTTTTACAGTATCACCATATTTTACATAACATTCAGAAAGATGCCCATACTCTACTTCATAATTACCGTATGAAACGATAATAAATTTGTCGTGAAGACCTTCTTCTCCGTAGCCTTTAACTGTACCTGTTGCAATTCCAAAAAGGGGCTTTTCAGAAAGAGCGAAATCAACGCCTTTATGAAAGAACATTTCACCAGTATTTGGATGTGTTTGCTGACCATAATCCAATATCACAGGAACAGAGTTGTTTTCGTCCAATTCAAATGGCATCATAAAGCCAGAATCAGACTCTAATAGCATATCCTTTGAATATCTCATATTTTCATGTTTTAAAGTATATGGGACAGTTTTATGTTGCTGTCCCATAAGCAATCTAATAATATCAGCGTTTCATATGATAAGAATCGTCCTGAGAAACTGGCTTAACAGACTCAATAAGATTATTATCATAATATGGATTGTAAGGACCAACTACAGGAGATACTCCTTGGTTGCGATTGCGAACATTCATATCATGAAGACCATCTAAACCGAGTCCTATACCTGCTATCTTCCCTGCAATACCAAAAGCACCTTTCCCCAACGTCTTTAATGCTAAACCTGCTAATCCGACTTTGCCCAGCTCTGTAGAGCTTATCCTGCCATTTCTTAGATTATCAATGGTTTCTTCTACTGTACTACGAGGGGAGGATGCAGTTGGAATTGGTTGCCCTGTAGCTGGATCTATAGCACGGCTATAATACTTGGACTCACCAGAATTATCGAGATAATCTGTTGCTTTTTTACCTGTGTAATCAACAACGTCAGAGACTTTATCCTTTACTCCATTTGCTGTATCAAATGTGAAGTTAAAGACCTTTTGACCATCCCTGAGAACAGTACCAGCTGCACCTTCTAATCCATCAACAGCAGAACCAATCCTCTGAGTAGTTTCCTTACCAAGTACTGTTTCAGAAGTATGTCCTAAGAGATTCGTTTCTGGCTCAATAAGTTTACCATCTTTGTCTCTTTTTGACTCCTTGACACCATTCAAAGTATCGTCAACTTGCTTGACAAGACCACCATCATGAGCGACAAGTTTTAGACCACCATAAACAGCACCCACAGCAGCGACATAACCAATAGGTTTTTTTATAAGATCTACACGAGCCTTTGATTTCTCGGTATTAATCTCTTTTTCTTTTAGCTCCAGTTCCCTTTCTTTTAGACTCAGTTCACGCTCACCACGTCTGGACTCAGAAAAGACTTTCTCTTTTTCAATGATATTCTTTTCTCTACTGAGATCTACTTCGCTTTCAGCTTTGAATCTATTAAGAGAATGTTCTTCCTGCTTTGCAGCAGTTTCTGCATTTAACTTCTCTTTCTCAATAGCAAGCTTTTCTTTTGCAAGCTCTGCCTCATTCTCTGCTTTATACTTTTTAAGAGCAGAGTCTTCCTGTTTGATAGAAGCATCTACATCAACCTTCTTTTCCTGGACTGATACCTTACTCCTTTCAATGGCATTTTCTTCGCCGAGGATCTTCATTTGATTCTCCTCAGACAGTCCAGAATACTTTCCTTGTGGAATACCTCTATTAGGGGTACCCATAGGCTGCCCTTTGACAACAGTATCGTCAACAGTCTTCTCTACTTCACCAAAGCGTGCTTTAAAGCCCTTAGTAATCTCCTTTTCGGTGAAATTACCATACTGCAAAGCTCGTTCAGTAGCTGACTTCTCAGCATCAAGAGCAGAAAAAAGTTCCTTTTGTAGAGCAGGATTTTCTTTGACTTCTTCTTTCAATTCTTTTACACGAACACGTGCTTCAATAGCAGAGTCAATGGCATGGTCTATTTCTGACTTAACGGCAGAGCCATTCTTAATACCAGAGGCTTTAGCAGCAGAATCACCTAAAGCCATTACCTTTTCATCAAGAGCAGCAGACTTCTCCATTGCATCACGCCAAGCAACCATACTCTCATGAGTACCGTGTTTATCAAACATCTGTTCTGCTTTGGCTGCATTACGTCTTGCTATAGAAGCTTCATTAACAAGACTATCATTCTCCTTCGCATTTGCCAAAGGCGAAGATACTTTCTCTTTTTTTATTTCAGATGAGTTGGTAGGCTCTTTACTTGCTTTTGACTCCTTAGAAATCTTGCTTGCAGCCTCTTTCTCACTATGCTCTGGAGCCGATTTAACTGCCTTTCCCTTTGGTGAAATTTCCTTAGAAGACACATTCAGTTCCTCTGCTTTATGAGCAGACACGGATTCTTTTTTCCCAGATGCCTTTGAAACAGATTTTTCTTTTGTAGGAATTTCCTTAGAAGAGGAAGATTCTGGGTGAGAAGCCTTCTTTGATGAAGTGGCTCTATTACCAGAAGTTTTCTCATGAGTTGGAGTAACCTCTGGATTAGCCTTCTGATGTGTACCACCACTACGCTTTGATGGAGTGGCAGATTTACTATTGTGACCTTCATGAGCAACAGTTTCGGTTTTGTGAGTAGTAGAAGTAACTCCTTTTTTAGGTGCTTTTGGTTCTATTGATTGAGCCTTAGTGGGCTTAACGCCACCGCCATGCTCTGCTGCAAGGGGCTTTTCAATGTGTTTCCCAGCACCAGAAGATACAGCTTTAGCCTTAGGTACTTTTACCTCTGCATGAGGAACGTTTTGTCTAAAAGAAAGGCTATGTGAATCTTCTAATAGATTCTTAGCAGCAGAACGAGAAGAACGCACAGCACCCTTTCCTGCCTTGACACCGTCTTTAGCAAGATCTTCTACAGCAGCTTTACTTTCTGCTGCCTTCTTAAGGAGGGATTTTCCACCTTTAGCAAGTATTTCAATAGGATTTGGCATAGCTATAATTTTTATGTTAAGGAAATTCTTACAATAATTGTATCTTTAATTGGTACTTATCAGTTGAGTGGAATCTTCACACCAACGCTAACACCAGTACGAAATAGATCTTCTCCTCTCACTACAACATCCTCCTTGACTTGGAAAAATACCTCCCAGTCATTATGAAGACAATAAGAGTGTTCATAACCTACAGTACCACCGCCTACAAATTTATCAGTATCGCTTCCTGCCATTGCGCCAAGACGAATATTACCATGATGATTACGTCCTCTTATAACGCATGGTTTATAAGCTGCACCAAACATCCATGTATGGTAGTTATGAAAAAAACTACGATTAGTGATAGTGCCAGTATCAGGATCTTTAGCGTACTGAACATATCCATTTGCAAAATATTCCCAAGCATTATGATAAGAAGTTGTATGCACAAAGCCTATAGTTACATCAACGCCATTCCTATAGGAAATGCCACCACCTACTAAGAGGTGGTTAGCATTCGACTGAGCAAACAAATCTCCTGGGGAACTGAGAAGGAAAAGAGTTGCCAGAAGACAAACTCCCTTCCATTTCCATCCGAAGCATATTTTTTTATTCATAATCTGATTATTTACCAGTGAGTAAAATAGAATTAAATGAGTCTGCACTAAGAACATCCTCATAATCCAGGTCTAATGATATGGTACGACCACTGATCTGCTTTTCCGACAACTCCAGTGTCAGTACCTTATCATTTGGAAATGTCATCTTCTTAAGTACGATAACGTTACGATACCCTTTCTTGAAACTCGTAGAACGATCAAGGACTAAGGCAGGACGTAATTCGATAGTCTGTACATTAGTTGATTTCTCTATCTTCTTATCTTGAAGTTTTACACGAAGCTCATCAATATCAAATTGTAAGTTCGTTTTGTTTTCTACAGAGAAGTCAATGAAGAAGTAATCTCCTACCACATAAATGTTATTAAGACCCATCTTCAATTTGTCCTTACGTGTTGATACATTGCGATAGTGAGCAGGACTGTTCCAAACCTTCATAGCATAGCCTACCATATCTGTTGTTGACATACTGATGGCTGGATTGTGAAAAGCGTTACGTTCAATCAGTTCTACTTCTTTGTCTGAAACAGCTTCATCAATATGAGTTGTGTAAACTAAAGAATACTGAACTCTATAACGTTCTGTAATAACCGTAACGATAGCCAAGACTTCACCATCCTTGTAACCGCCCTGCTTAGGTTTCACTGTTACAACATTTTCCAGTGGGTTTGCACCTGCAACTTTATCTGTTGAAATGTCAACAACTTGAATAGGCTCAGAAGCCGTGATAACGGTTGTTACATTTTCATTTACAGTTACTTTTTCTACATCCATGCAAGTCTTCTGTGCAAAAGTAGAGGTGGTGAATAAAAATGCTGCCAGAGCAACAGTTTTACGACCTATATTGAAAAGATTAAAAATATTCATTGTTTAATTGTTATATTGTTGTATATACGTAAATTCTAATACTTGAATATATGTATTTATCTGTTAGATGTGTCATTAGTCTGCAGAGGTCCACGACGAGAGCGAGAGTTATTCCCTGACTCTGGAGAAGAGTTTATAAGATATACACGTGTACCATATTTTAAGAGAACACGATTCTTTCTAACCCTACGCTGGAGGCTATTCATAACCTTCTGAGAAACGTTCTGAACAACTTGATTACCCCAAGTCTTTAGAGCGTTCTGAGAAGAACCATAGCTATTAGTCAGAGAACCTGGATTGTCTGTAGCAGACTCTAATAGTTCTTTGGATGTCTCACGGAAAGAACTCTCTGGTATATATAAACCTTCAAGACCATCTGTATCATACATAGAAAGACTAATATGTACGATTTCATCACCTACTAAAATACTCTGAATAGTTCCATGCACTCGTTGTGAACCAAAACCGCCCATTATAGCATAAATATATGTTCCCTTCTTTACAATAAGACCTTCTATGTCAATATCATCAAGAAGACGAAGACGGATACGGCTTCCTTCAACAGCTTTTATATTCTCATCTATGATAGCAGTAATGAGAGAAGACTGTGTCTTGCCAGGTCGGATTGTGTTGAAGTAATCAGATGCCGATTTCGCTTTTGTAACAGCAAGAGGCTTTTCCTTTACATCTTGTACAGAAGAAGGAATTGACTCATCTGTATTACCTTGTGATACGCCACTGCCGTTCCCCTTCCTATTACCATTGCGAAGAGGTCTACCATTTGCATCAAATCCATTTGAATCATAAAATGACTTCATTGGATCGTCAGAATCATCACCATACAAATCGTCCTCTAACTGACCAAAGGCGTTTTGACGGCGTTTCTGCTGCACTCTCTTGATGTCAGACTCACTAATTGGAGAAGAGAAACCTCCACCACCAGAAGAAGTATTACGATGTACACGGCTCTGCATTGCACGGAGCTGTTGTAACTCTTTCTGATCATTTTGCTGTTGCTGTAACAACTCTAATTCACGACCAGAATAACGTGACTGATAGTCGAGTTTCTTATTGACAGAGTCATTGTCATTTTCAACATTACTCATTGCCGTTGAGTCGGAAATCATACCATACTGATCCTCAATGTTTGATTCCTTATCACCGAGGTCAGCAGAGATATTTGCTTCTGGCAAATCACTCTGTATGTAGTCACTTCGCTGAGCAGCCTTTGCCTCCTCTGGCTCTGCAAACATACTTGTTACAGCATAACCAACAAGCAACAAAGGGAGATAAAGAAAGGCAGGGAAGATATACTTCGGCTGGCGAAAATTAATATGAATATCTTTCTTTTTAAATAGTTGCATAGTCTATAATTTTATTCACCGTAAAGACGAGGATTGCCATGACGTATAATATCTGATGCCTTTGGAGAAGCTTGACGGCGCATAGCTGAATCAACTCTCTGGACACTTTGTGCTGGCTGATTTGAGTGACTGGCACGATAAGACATAACCATACCAATAATATTTAGTGAAAAGAGAAGAATGACTGTTCCAAATGTAATAAAAAGGAAAGCCTCTTTATGATTCTTAGCAAAGATGGTAATCCGACCACTTAACCAACCAAGACCAGAAGCATTAGCAAATTTACGTCCTGCCTCTACGTCACGTTCATACTTCTGCTTATATTTTGGATCATTCTTGTCAGGCATTGGCTCGCCCAAAATGATTTTCTTGATTCCCATAATAATTTTTTTTTTAATTAAAAATCTGTTTTTGCTTGTTCCTCTATGTCCTGATTCTTTAGGGTTCTCCAGTTGACTATGAGAAGACCGTGAGGGTTGTTAGGAGAACGAGGAATACGCCTTAATTTACCTGCAGTGATAAGAGAACGATAAAGGATACTTGTACGGCGTTCTATCCTCTGGCGACCATAATAGACGAATTTCATACTCTTTTCGTCAAACTTAATGGAGTCACAGAAGATACTACAAACAGTACTTGTACCAATAACATTGTTGTAAAAGCCTTTCTCTTTCAGGGCATTATATTGAGCTGCACCAGACTCATCAACAAGGTAGAGAGCCTTCTTAATCGTATATTGAATATACTTATCGTCTGGAGAAAGTGTGAAAAAGAGGTGATGAAACAACTCTATATCACTCTTTGCCTCTATACCGAGATTGGCATCCTGCTCTGTCTGTCGAACGAGGATAGGCACATTACCATCAAGAACATATATTTTCTTGTTAGCATCTTGAACCATACCTCTTGCAATGACAATGCTGCCAAGACTAACCACAACACAGGCGATGATGACCAGAGTGCTAATGGTTAGGCAAAGCTTTATCTTATTTTCTAAATTCTTTAATACTGGCATGACTTGTTATTTTGTAAGACCACGACTGATAGACTGTGCTACTGAACGCATTTCCGCTGCAACACCTTCACCGAAATTACGAGTAGAGAAAGCTGTGTCACCTTCTGGAATCATCCAAGCAGCAAGGTCTGGCACTAAGTTAAGACACTTTATAGCTACACAGCTCGCAACAAGAAGGTATCCTGATGTCATAAGAGAACTATTGACATAAGCAGAAAGACCTGCAGAGGCTCCACTGGTGATAGCTTTAAGATTCTCATACTGAATTGAAAGTACTATATCAAAGAGTAGGAGAACGTAAAAACCTACGAAGAATAACATTGCTCCATAGAAATGTACCGTGAGATACCTCGTAATCCATTTTGCCCAAGCCCCCTCCCATTTCGGTAGAAGGCTAAACGCCCATTGAATCGGACCAAAGATAGTCAGCATGCCAAGAAGAATCTGCTGACAATATATAGTACTCCACCAACCTATTCGATAAAGTAAAATAGCAAGGAACATGACGACTTTATCAAGAGCGACAACAGTTCCTGCAAAGACTGCCTTACCAGCAGCTTTTTCCACATTTATATGCTCTTGAGTAGTAGCTTCAGTTCCTCCTTTTGAAATTATAACATTTTCTTTATTTGTATTATCAAATACAGATTTTGCAACACCAGTAAGAGCTTGTGTATTAATAGACATTGTATCACGTCTCTCTACGAGAGGAAGAAGTTTGACATAGGTTTCTTTAACCTGTGTTGCTTCTGAGTCATATAATGCTTTTGTATAACCACCTATTTTGTTAGGTATATAAGCCAGTACATCCAAAATACTGAATCCAGAAGTGCTACTTCCTAAAATAGAGAAGGAGACATTAGGATACCAAAGAGAAAGAACGGCTGCCACTCCAAGTACACGAAGAAGTCTCAAAGGATCAAGTCCTTCTCCCTTAACCATCATTCGGTATGCCATTCCTGCTGCCATAATAATAGCAAATAAAGCAGCAAGTGCCATTGACATCTGGAGAATCCACCAAAAAGGACCATGCTGTCCTGTGAAAGATGGATCTGTCAAGAAAGAGTTTGTTGCAAAGACAACATTGTCAATCTCATCTTCAAAGAGATTGGCTCCCAGTGTCGTACTTGACAATTGATTGAGAGTTTCATTTAAGTCCATAATAGTACGTTTTATGCCTTTCGGCGTTCATGTTCAAAGATATTTAACTCGAATAAATTAATAATTAGTTCTTTTTCCATCTATCCTGCCATTTAAGCAAAACACGAGCTGCAATAACAGCATGATCAATATGCTCAGCTGGACGAGCTTTTGCCTCTGCTTCTCTCATTTTACGATAAGCATAGAGAAAGTCAATACGAGCAGCAAGATCAGAATTCAACTGCTGAGCCTTAGCGAATATACGTGTATATTCACGCTGACGTTCTGCATTGGGAAGATAAGCCTGACGGATACAGTTTACAGAACCTTGAAGTAGGTTATACTGATTCTGCCACTCTGTAAACTCACTCTCTGTTCCATAAGAAGAAAGACGTTGAATATTACTCTTCATGACTCCAAGAGCTGCTGATATATTATTACCTACACCCTGATACCAAACAAAGTCAGCAAGAGGATCACGTTCTGCTATGTCAAAAGCGGCAAGCTTAGCCCTACGCTTAAAAACAGAATCAATAGTATCAGAATACTCGACTTCTTTCTTTAAATCATACATATACAGTAACCGTGCTGGAGCTTTACTATATGTATATGCTTGCTTTTGATATGAACGATGCAAAGTTTTATAATATAAGTTAGGCGTAAGATGACCTGCACCAGTCTCAGAAACTAAGAACTGCTGCATAAAAGATTCATCATGATTATAGGTCTCTTCGACAGCGGAAACGATACTTGTAACACAGAGAAGGAAGATAACTACCGCGGCACGTGATAGCCAAATGCAAAGTTTATTGATACTATTGTAATTCATCTTGTTTTTAACTTAATTGTTCCAAGGGGAATGATCTTCATAACTTGCTGCAAAAGGATTTTCCTTTCCTCTACTATATTCAATATCTCTACCAGACATTATACCAATAGCCTTACTCTTCCAACGAGAAAGGGCTTCATCACATATTTCACTGGTAGGTCGAGCCTTATAAAGACCTTTACCCCATCCCCATGTACGTAGGAGCATATATGATCTGAGACGTTCAGAACCAGCCATAAGGTTGTTACCAAGCTGTTGAAGGTTAAGATTTAGTCCAACAAGAATAAGTTGAAGATCCTCAGCCTTACATGGTAGTTTACCAGAACAAAACGTACCAATCATTGATAGAGTTCCATACACATCTTTTGAATCTTCCACCGCTTGATTAATGGTTTCTTCACAGTTTCTTATTATATAAGAATCTGCTGTGGAAATACGACCAGTACGAGCAATATATTCACTATACGCTTTCAAGAGAGTACGGTACTCTTTGAGACTTTCTTTAACAGTACCATAGGTTTGAATAAATTGCCTGACTGTTGAAGCACGTGTATAGAGACCATCTATAAAGTCCATACTGCGCTGATATTTATCCAAACGCTTCTCTATCTTCTCATAATCAATGGCTTTCTCATTACTCTCCTTATGCAAGCCACGGTTATAAACTTCTATGGCTGCACGAGAGAGATTCATAGAGCCTGCTGATTTACTCTCTTTGATGACGGCTTCAACACTTAATATGTCAAAATTCCAACCCATTGCAGATAACTTTGAATAATGGAAAAAGATGCTGAATGCCATTAAAACAAACACTCTTTTCATAACCATATCATTGTATATTAAATATTAAACTTATATTTTATGGAGAACTGGAAGAGACGATAGGTCTACTGGCAATCTCATGAATATTAACTCGTTCACCTTCCTTTGGATTAGAGTATCTTGTACTGTCATTACAAGACCTCCACCTTTCAAGGCAGTCTAATGCAAGAGTATTCTTAGCATTGACTGAAACAACCGAGATAATCTGTTGCTTGAGAAAGTCCTTAATACTACTCTTCACCTTATAATAACCTAAAAGAAATTGTAAGTCAGAATAGATTTTTGAGAGTCTACTATCAATCTCACTGGCTATAGCAAGACGATCACTAACCCAGAGTAGATGAGCTGCATCATCAACATCATTAAGACTATCCTTATTCTCCTTATTATACTCTACCCTACAAGTGCAGTTTGGATTACTCTGTAGCCAGTAGGATATACGTTCATTAACCTTATCAGCCTTTTCCTTATCTGACCATTCTTTATCAAGCTGCAAGATTTCCACGACATCAGAATGAGGATTCTCATTTGTAAGTTTCCAGTCTATATTCAACTTTGCTCTGTGAATACGAATGCCTATAAGGTATTTTGGACCTGAATAGAGTGTAAGTTCCGCCTTAAAGGTCAACTCACCAAGATTACGATAGTTTGCCTTACGGGTATAACGGTAACAAGAGCCGTCGCTTGTATCCCACTGACCTTCGCCCTGCCAAGTAAGACCAAAAGCTGATTCAAGAGACTTCATGATAGCAGGAAGTCTATTGCCACCATCAGTAGTATCATCATAGTCTTTGTTTAATTCTTCACGTTTAGCTTTCAGAGTATAAGACTCAGCTTCAAGGTCACTATATTGCTTCTTCAAGTCTTGAATCTTTGTTTCAAGCTCTTTTAATTGTTTACGTAATTCTTGATATTTGATATAGTTTCCTCTACGTGACTCCTCTTGCATAAGAGCGAACGTTGTTTTATATTCAATATTTAAAGCTTTAATTTCCTGATTCTTTTGGCGCATAGCTTGGGCATTCTCTTCTATAAGACGGTCCATTGCGTTAAGGTCTTTCTTCATAGAAGATAAGTCCAACTCTGTTTCCATTGCAAAATTTATAGAAGAAGGAGTAAGGCTCTTTCCCTGATCACCATTCTCTTTCCATTGTAAAGAAGAGGAAGCAAGCTTTTCTCCAGACTGACAGTCAAGAGTAAATGTAGCTGTACTTGCTTGGGCTAACTCAGAAGGTGAAGCAGACTGATAAGGAACAGGATCATCATAACCAATCTTATAGACACTCTCATCACCTTCGCTATTGAGTTCTGCAAGCTTCATCTTCATTTGTTCCTCAAAGACCTGCTTATTCATTGTGCGACTGTCAAAAACAGCATCATATACCTCATTCTTTTTATTCCATTTATCAATAACTTTAATACTATAAGCATAGAAATCACGAAAATAATAATGTCCGTGATGACGACGCCAAGTACGTCGTTCAGTATGAAAATTATAGGTGATAGTTGCAGAGTGACCAGGATGAGTACTATTATACATCTGTACCTTCTCACGTGACCAACCTGACAGACTTTCTGAACGTTGACGAGATTGCTCTTTATCTTGTTCAGTAGTACTATGTACAGCACGACTTGCTCCACCTAGGGTGCTGTAACTTCTAGATTCATAATAGGTCCATTCAGACCACATAGAAGGATCTGCATTCCCTATTGGACCAACCTTTGGATTATAATCACAAAGGATCTTTGTTCCAGCATCTTCACTATAGATGTAATAACGCTCTGTATAGTAGCCTTCTGACTCGTTCTTTACATAATCAGCCATATAAGAATTAACATTATAGTCTGCGATGTGAAAGATACGGTCTGCAACTTCATGTCCGTTAACTTCAATAAGATTACGAATAGTATTCTTAATAGCATTGATGTTTGCAAGGCTTTGCATCTGCTCACGTGTTTCCCTAAAACCTTCATACAGATACATTGCATCTGTATATTTCATTTTAAGGGCTTTTACAATCCTTGACTGAGGATTAAGTTTCAGTGCAAGATCATCAACGCCCTGCCAACCGCTGGCAGCAATGCTTACACCAGCTTGTGCCACATCATAGAGAGCTTCTTGCAAGTCTGATTCATCAAGGTCCTCTAAACCTTTCGTAGATGTGAGATCATTGAATTTCTCCTCATAGTTCTTTAAATCCATCTTCACTGGATTTACAAACTTCTTCAAGTCTGGAGCAAGTTCACGAAAGCGGATACCTTCAAAACCAAGTTTGCCATTAGTGCAGACAGACTGGAATAACTTACACAGTTCGATAGTCTCATCACAAGTCTGGAACATATAAGTACCCCAGTAGAAAATCTTCTCTGGAGACTTAACAAGATATGGGGCAAGTTGGCTAACACTATTTCCTATACCAACTGCAGTGTCAAAAATATGACGATAATAGAAATACTCCTTAGCGGAAGTAAAATAGCTACTTGGGTCACTCATTGCCTTATTCTCCATATATTCTTTCATATATATACCAGTAGAGGCAATAGAAGCTGATTTGTAATTAGCAAGTATCTCATTGAGTGCTTCATTAGAGGCTTTCTCAGTTTCATTTTCAGTATATAAAGCAGCAATCATCGCTTCAACGGTTTTCTTATCATGGTTGATAGAAACCCATGAAACGGCGTAGCCTGCCCTCACGGACAGAACCGTGAGAAGCAGGAATAGTATAAACCGTGAATAAGAATTGAAATGCTTCATATTGATATATTCTAATTTGAAGTAAGACTCTTTTGAAGATTCAGAGGCTTTCCTTCTGCGAGAACTTTCTTTGAAAACTCTAATGATTTCTTGATACCACTATACTCCCAGTCTAGACAAAATGCCTCAATGGCATGCTGATAATCAGTCGAGAGCATACGCTTATAAAGCTTCAATGCCTCTTTCTCTGCTTTCTCGGTCGTATATGCCATATAACACTCACGAGGTTCCTCAACACCATAAACATCACCAGTGATGCCACGCTTGATATAAACCTCTTTGAAAGCACTTCTGTCAGCCTTATTATCCAAACGATTAATAGTAAATATCTTTTTACAGTCTATGTCTGTAAGCGCAAGGACTGTCTTGATCTTGTCAAACTTTTCCTTATACTTATTCTGGTCAAGAAGCATAAATACATCAGAGTTGTTGATAATAGCCTCCTTAACAATTTCACTGGAGGTTACGTCCTCGATTTCCTGAGTGACAACACCCACCATAGCCCAATGCTTACGAGCTGTCTTATAAAGATACTTGATATACTCTGCCATAGTTGGAGTAGCAATGGCTTTCCACGCTTCCTCAATTACAAGGCATTTTCTACCTTTCTTGATACGCATCTTTTGCGTGAAAACGTCCATAATGATAAGGACAATGATAGGAAATAAGACTGGATCATCCTTTACCTTATCAATCTCAAAGACAATAAATTTCTCATCAAAGAGAGAAGAGTCCATATCATTGTTCAGTGTGACCTCCATTTCACCACCCTTATAGAAAGGTTTTAGAATAGCAGCAAAGTTGTCAATATCGAAATGAACATTTTGTTCACGCATAATCTGAGGTATACGCTCCAAAACATACTCATAATAGGTGTTGAAAGAGAGTTCCTTAACTCTTAGTTTCTTGCGACGTTGCTCCATACGGTCAATACGTTTATTTATTCTCGCAAGATACTTACCTTCCACAACCTCTGGAGTGAGACGTTGGAGAGCTGTCAGAGCTGATTCTTTTTCTCCTTCTGTTGCAGCTGAATCATCAATAACATTCTGGAGTTTTGTACGTAAACGCCTATCACGATTACGTTTGTCCTTACGACGACGGAGTTCTGCATCTATCTCTTCATCATAGTCTTCATGTATGTTTTCTGCTTCATAGAGTTTTTCTAACTCATTCTCGTACTTTTCGTATTCACCGTTCTTCTTATCTACCAACAGAAGAAGATCACGCATGGTTTTGCGTTCCTCTTCTGTATAGCCTTCAAATGGAGTAAAGAACTCTTGATAGTACTCTATAATAGTTTGGTTGATGATTGTCTCTTCAAGTATTGTCGGAGCTTCATTTCCTTTGAAAATAAGGAAAATGAGAGAACGAAGAAATCCTTTCTTCTCATTAAAGTTCTCGTTATACTCTGCCTCAGTAACCTTAAAAGGATTCATGGATATAGGACGTTCCTTGCTATAACTGATATATGTACCTTCAAAAATATTACAAAGACCTTCGTAACTATCACCTGTATCCACAATCACACAATCGGTATCCTGTTCATAGTACTGTCTCATGACAGTATTCATAAAGAAACTCTTACCAGAACCAGATGGACCTAAAACAAAGAAATTACTGTTGTCAGTGTATTTAACCTTACCTTCCTTACCTGTAGTATCAACAGCTAAAGGAACACCTTGACGATCCGTGTACCAACATTTCAAAGGACTCTCATCACCTTTCACTTGACTCTCTTTGTACATAAGACAAAGAGCAGCTTCACTTAAAGTGAGAAAACGGTCATAATCTTTATTCAACTGAAAGCAGTTACCTGGAAAACTTGAAACAAATAGTTCAAGCTGATTGTATGCACGACGTGAAAGATGAATACCTTGACGATCAAAGATATTCTCCAGATGATTGGTAATTTTCTGTAAGTCTTGTGTCGCAGGGGCTGCAACTATCATATTATAGTGAGCATAGACAAGCTGTTTACCTTCACGTGCAATAATTTCTTGTACCTTCTTTATGTCTTCAACACTGACTTGATTTCCTGGACTTGGAAGAGAAGCATGACGGTTCTTTACCTTATCGAGCCTTGATAACTCAGACTTCTGATTCGAAATAAAAATAACCTGATTATATACAACTGTATCGGCACCAGGAATGCTATCTATAGCACTAAGAAGGTCTACAGGCATACTGGTATTGTTGACATGAAGATCTGTATAAGGACGAAGAGAACCAGGAAGCCCAACATCATCAACATCAAGAAGACTATATATCTTACAATGACGATTACCCATACGGATACTCTCATTGTCAACCTTAAAGTCTGTCATAGAAAAGACTTCATCACGGAAATTGATCGCAAAGAAACGATCTGCATAATCACGACATTCATCAACACCAAGAAATGAAGCTTTAATGCCACCATCATGGAGTTGGTCCATGACCTTAGCAACTTTGGTCTTAAATGTACGCCAGACTTTCTCGTCAAAAGCTGAAAAACCAGTCTTCTTATTATTTTGAGTAATAACAAGATAAGTTGTTACATCAGTGTACAAACGACCAGAGAAGAATTTGAGATAGGCAGATGTAAGAAAACCATATTTGGTGTCCTTACCTGCAGCTTTCATCATGTCGAAACGACGACGAACAAATACATCCTGCTTATGCAAAGCAAATCCAGTACCCAAAGTTTGGAGGATGTTATTAAAAAGGGTATTATAAGAATAATAACCATCAATATCTGCTGAATACTTTCTAACAGGATTTGTCATCTTAATAACAGCAGAGAAATCACCTTTCTTTGTATAGACAACAGCAAAGTCGCCAGCATCTTCTATGCTATAGTAGATGTCGGAGAAAATTCTTGCACGCTTACCTCCAGTACCAAAAAGACGTACTGAAAGAGCCATTCCAAGAAGAATCGAGCAGAGACAGAAGATTGCTACTAAACTTACCATTTTCTATAAAAACAACGTGAATGAGTAAAAATATAAAGACCCTTATGCTCTTTTTTTGAGTGTAAGCCTTTTTTCTGTTTAAGCATTATCATCACACCACCGTACGAAAGTACGGCGGTAGCGATGAACAGGGCAACTACATACCCTAACAACAGGTAGCCGCCGAGAAAACCAACAATACCACCCAAGAGCGTTCCTGCCCCCCAGTAAATATAGCGACCACGGAGCATCATGAATTCAAGAGGACGTTGAAGTCCCTTGAAAACTGGGTAGCTTGGATTTTCTCGGACGACCTGCTTCATGACTGATTACAAACCAAAGAACTGTGGGAGGTAAGTAGCTGCAGCGATGAGGAAGATACATGCACCAACGACCATCATGATCTTCTTCTTCACATCGTTTTCCTCGTTGTTCATGGAGATATACACACTTATAGCACCACCGATAGCAACGATACCTGCAAGAGCATAGCAGAGATTACGAATCAAAGGAACGTAAGTCTTCAAGTCTGTAGTAACGGCTGTGAAGGCTTTGGAACCAGCAGAACCAGCAGGTGTCTGAGCCATAACAGAGGTTACTGACACAAACAACAGCATCATCATAGCTGTACGAACAACACCCTGATGGTTCTTAACGAAGTTCTGAACTTTGCTTGTACCTCTCTTTGCAAAAGAGGTCACTGATTTAATAATTTCCATTGTTTTGAAATTTTAATTAGTTAATTAATTGATTAATGATGTTATATTATAATAAAACACTTTCTCAAAAACCATTGACACGAAGAGGTTCGAAGCCAAAGAATGATGGCATAAACATTGTCGAGAAGATTAAAAATAGAATTGATCCAATCAATATGTAAACAGACTTCAAAAAGCCTTCCTCGCCTGCATTGATTTTTATATATATGGCTGTAGCACTATATAAGGATAGAATAGCAGCTAAAGCATAAATTAACAAGCCAAGACCTCTTGCTAAGCCCAAAACCCAAGCTGTCATTTCAGATAAACCACCATAGCCACTTGAATAGTCCGTAGATCCTATTGAAGTGTCTGCGACAACTGTGGTAACTCTTGCAAAAAGAGAAATCGTCACAAGAAAAAATGATTTGGACAATAATTTCTTCATCAGATTAGATATTAGTGATTATGTGACGGAAAAGCTTACGTGAACCGTCCATTGGCTCTAAAGAAGCTTCAAACATTTCATCTTCATCATACTCCTCTTGAAACTCCTTTTTAATAGCAGTTCCTTCTGACTTTGCTAATAGCATTTCGTCATAAGAAGAACCTTCTTGCTCAGAAGATTCAAAAGATGACTTATTAGAATCATTAGTTGATGTATCGTTTGATGATGACGATGATTCCATAGGATGAGCAACAGGAAGTTCGTCATCATGACCAATGATATCGTATCCACCTTCTTCTCGTTCAAGAACCTGGTCTGGATTTTCAGCAGTTCCAGCTCCACCACCTACTTTAAACTCCTCTACTCCATCAACCTGACGAGCTTTCTTACCGTAGATGTCCATAAGGATCATAGCAGCATAGTAAAGAAGGTAAAAGAAAGTAAGACACAAGAAAAATATTCCAAATGCTCCCATATATTGTTTCTTTAATTTTTGGACAAAGGAAATAAGTTTAACAGAAAAATAAAAAAAACAAATTGATTACTTTCTAAATTAACAATTCAGTAGGATTTGATCTTTTTTTTGATTCAATATGTACGAAAACTTTACTTTATAGATGTGCTTTATTTGATTTATAAAAGTAAAGATTAAATCAATCTACAACACTTATAATATATTCTTTGCTAAGATGATAAAGTAGAATTATAAGTCAAAATGATTATTTTTATATCAAAAAAAGTAACTTTGCAGTCAACAGTTCATTTCATACCATAAAACACAAGCCTAATTTCATCCCTCCTGCTTACGGCAGGAGGGATTTTTGGCTGCTCTCATAGGTCGCAGCCTTCGAACGAACCATTCAGCTTCGTCCACTTAGAGGTATCTAACGATGATTGCTTA
>ERZ772955.866-NODE-866-length-21548-cov-16.505234_pt1 | contig 21548 bp, 13 predicted proteins | sample MGYA00511133_ERZ772955 | MGnify/ENA primary metagenome ERZ772955 (study PRJEB29015, sample SAMEA2737914) | human oral metagenome | biome: human oral; feature: human-associated habitat; material: dental | place: China | collected 2149 ... | reverse complement strand
AGCAGTTCGAGGTCGGCATGCAGATCGTCCGCAAGGGGCTCGTCCCCATCCTCGAACCCGAGGTCGACATCCACTGCCCCGACAAAGCAAAGGCAGAGGAGATCATGCTCAGCTGCATGAAGGAGCACCTCGCAAAACTGCCCGCCGATGCAAAGATCATGTTCAAGGTCACCATCCCGACCGTCGACAACCTCTACGCAGAGATCATGAAGGACAGCCACGTCGTCCGTGTCGTCGCCCTCAGCGGCGGCTACACCATGGACGATGCGAACGAAAAACTCGCCCGCAACCACGGCCTCATCGCCAGCTTCTCCCGCGCCCTCGCGCAGGATCTGCGCTTCTCGCAGAGCGACGATGAATTCAACGCCGTCCTCAAGAAGGCAATCGACAGCATCTATCAGGCATCCATCACCTGATGAGCGCCTGACAGTGCCGTCGCTTCCCCTATATTCTCACGAACAATCCCCCGTCGCAGAGCTGCGGCGGGGGATTTGTTTGTGCAGGGCTGAATGCCAACGCCTTTCACGAAATTTCACCTGAAAAATATATCAATGCATACTGTCCCGATTGCAAAACAGTGAACAGCATTTCTCATTCTACTTACGTCGTATGAATGTATTTTTTTCTCCGCATTTCAAACGCATCCATTCCACCTTCCAAAATATCACAAATTTGCTGCTGAATGCCCTTCTGATTAAGCACACCCGTAAGGATTTCGTCATTATCCCCACACAATGGTGATACATTTTCAATAGCCCCACAGCGGTATTCAAATTGCCTGGCGTTGTTTTTTGCTTCTTTGCCATCCTGATTCGCAATAATGACAGCTTCCGCATCCGCTCCGATAACAACATTGGCATTATGCGTGACCACAATAATCTGTCGCTCATGTTTCTTAGTTCTAAAATACTGAACAAGCTCCGTGTAAATCGATCGATTATCCAGGTCATCCTCCGGTTGATCAATAAGAATCGGACACTTCCCCTGCTCCAAATTAACAAGCATCTCCAACAATACCAACGCCTTTTTCCCCGGGGACATTTGATTGATGGTATCCCCTCCGCTTTTTAGAATATAGTGAATATAAAACCAATCTGTAAACATTCGTTCCAATGCGATCTGTTCAGTGTTTCCTCCTTTTAGAGACAACCGTTCATCACGAAGCCCTTCCCACATGGAATCAAGAAGTTTTTCATCAATGGTTTTTATGCTGTCCTTATCGGCAATATTACATCCAATCCTATCAATAGACGATTTTATTTTTCTATTGTCAAAAAGGCTGGATGACAGATCCGCAAAATCAGCAACTCGCTCACCAATTTCAGCATCAAATTTCAACTCCTTGTTTTGTGAATCTGTCCTTGAAATTTTTTCTTGGAAGGTTTGATATTCTGTTTTTATGCTCTTCCACACATCAATGATTGTACGCTTCAGCTCCTGCGCTTTAGCTATATTTTCCGCCTTGTCCCCTTCCACTTCTTTCGCCTTTTTCTGCTTTTCTTTCTCCTTTCGCAGCTGATCCTCAAGTTTCTTTAGTCGTTCATTTTGTAATACACATTGTTTTAACGGATTCAGCTCTTTATTGATATTGAAAAGATCCTCAGACATTTTTTTCTTCTTTTGTGCAAGAACAGTTTGCACGGATTGAACCCCCTGTTTCCAAATCCTAATAATCTCCATATTGATACGGTGAATCGTTTGGTTTATCCGCTCTTTTATTATGGGCATTTCTTCCAGATCGTAATGCGGCACCCCCTCTGCATCAATCTTCGTAATAGAGGGAATGAATACAAACGGTTCTGCCACATCATGAAGTGCAGCATAATCTTTTTTTATCGAATGAATGTCGTGTATTCGATCCACCTGTCTTTTCGCCAGTTCCGTATAGTTTTGAAACATCTCCTCCGTAAGACCTGTTTCTACCGAAAGCAGTGCAAGCTGTCTCTCCAAGTCCAGAACCGTAGCGCTATATGCTGCACTCCTCCCATGTTCAAGCAGAAAACGTTCACATTCTTCCACACGATTGACACACTCCACATAATCAAGAATATGATGTTTCACTAATTGTATCTTATTTGAGACCTCATTCTTTAGATGCTCTTCTGCCTTTTTCAGGTTCTCGTTTTGCAACAAAACATCGCGTAAAACATCGTTCAGCTGCGACTCATTTGTTCCTTCATCTGCAATTCGATTCAGCCATGATTGAGGAATATATATTATTTTTCGTTTTCCTGAAGCACCGTCTTTCCATACAACCTTAGCAGTTTTATCTAATTTTTCCTGTTTCTGTGATACCTTTTCCTCCTTTTCTATGACTTGTTCAGGATCAATCGACTTAGCAACATGTCGTAAGAGCATCGACTTTCCCGTAGATTTTCCACCAATAATCGCTGTAAGTCCTTCGCTGAAATAAATCGGATCCTGCATAAACTGTTTTGACTGAAATTGGATGTAATCTATCACTTGATGTGCATCTTTTTCATCAGGTTTTTCCTTTTGAATCCGCACACGCTCCTCCGGCTCATAGAGAATTTGCTGCAGTCCTTCAAATGTCGGTTCAGCCTTAATCCAACAAAATTTGTCCTCGTCAGGAGCAAACATTCTTTCATAGGAATGTGCATCCGACCCCCATATACATGGCTTGATTGAACGAAACTCCCCTATTTGCTTTTCCTCATGTCCTTTTGCCAATGCCCATTCCCTCGTTCGCGGATTCGATGTCATAAGCAAATCACTCTGCCGATATATTGCTTTCCTCGTGGGATAATCTCTTCCTATCCAGTCTACTTTTGACAAGTCTTCATCTACAGGAACAGAAATCAGATATTTTCCTTGGAAAATAGACGTTTTTCTCAAGATGTCATAGATATTTTTATAATTTACAGTTATCCTCTTTAGTCCCACCAACAAATCACTCCCAGAATCACGATTGTACGCCTTATACTCACGACCTATTCTTTTTATATTTCTCGCTATTAATGGTAAAGAATCATTACTATCATGCAATATTTCCAGCCTGTGAAGAAAATTTTTCTCAATATCTTCAAGGGGAACCTTCTCCGAAAAAAGAACATGATAGTTCACCGAATGACATTCTTTCCCTACAAAAGTATCAATACGAAATTCGATATTTGGGAAAACCAAGATCTGTTTCACTTTATTGCGTAATTCATCCTCAGGAAACAACATACGCATCTTATCCGGCTTTGAGAGATATTCCTCCCTGATTTTCTTATAGCCATCAATTGAAAAATAATCGGTCACACCGATCGCAACAATACCACACTGCACAGCTTTTTCAAAAAGCGTTTTTACAAAATTATCAAAGTGTTCTCCTCTATGATCCTCCTCTATATTAAATCCAAACTCATTATTCAGTATAGAATACGGCGTATGGACATGAAAATCCCATCTATTCCATGTAGATCCTCTTTCAATGCACATAATACATCCTCCTTCATTTACCGAAAAACATTTTTTCTTCTCAAATTCCCCGAATCTTCCCGACTGCTCCCGCAATCGCCCGCACGATCGCGTGCGCATCCTGTCCCGTGGTCTCCCGTCCATAGGAGATGCGCAGTGCTTCCATTGCCTCCTTCTCACTGTACCCCATTGCAAGAAGTACATGAGACGGCACATCCGTCCCTGCGCTGCAGGCAGATGCCGCCGAAACACAAATGCCCTTGAGATCGAGCAAATGCACAAGGGACTCTCCTCGCACACCGGGAACGCCAATGTTCACCAGCCCCGGCAGGTGCCCACCGCCTTCTCCATGCACACGTATCTCGGGCAGATTCTCCCGAATCTCCTGCACCGTACATGATACAAGCCCATGTAGACGCACGGCCTCATCCGCCATACATTCACAGCTCTCCGTCAGAGCCTCGCCCAACGCGACAATCCCCGCCGTGTTCTCCGTCCCCGCACGCAGTCCGTGCTCCTGCCCGCCACCCGCAATCAGCGCGGGCAGCTCTGCGCCTGGCTTTTGATAGAGGAATCCCGTCCCCTTCATCCCGTAGAATTTATGCCCCGATGCTGTGAGATACGTTACGCCGAGTTCCCGAACATCAACGGGAATATGCCCGACCGCCTGTACCGCATCGGTGTGAAAGGGGATGCCGCGCCCCGCCAACGCTTCGGCAATCTCAGCAATGGGCTGCACCGTCCCCACCTCGTTATTGGCAAGCATAACAGACACTAGACGAGTATCCGTGCGTAGTGCACCGATAACAGACGCAGACGAAACGCGCCCCGCTCGCGAAACAGGCAGATATGAGATCGCTGCACCGCACTGCTCCAAAGCCCTACACGCCATGAGAATCGAAGGATGCTCGATCGCACTCACAACGATATGCACAGACTTGCTGCCCTGTTGCCGCGCCGCCTCCACCACACCGCGCAAAACCGTATTGTTCCCCTCTGAGCCCCCCGCCGTAAACACGATCTCCGCCGCGTGCGCTCCAACAGCGCACGCCACTTGTTCACGCGCCCACTCGACAGCTTTTCGCGCCTGCTTGCCAAACGAATAGGCACTCGATGCATTCCCGTAGTTCTCCCGAAAAAAAGGCAACGCTACAGCAAGTGCTCTCTCTGAGAGCGCGGTCGTCGCTGCGTGATCCGCATATATCATCCGTTTATTCACCAACTTCACAAAACAGAAAAGACGCTTCCCCACAGGCAAGCGCCTCACCGACTAAAAGAGCGTACAGCCCTCATCCCTGAACTCTTCGACCTTCTCCCGAAGGAACTCCTCCTCCACCTCAAGGTATTCCGCAAGACATGAAAAGCAAAAAAAATCCTTTGCCTTCATATCCAGCAGCTTCTTCGTTAGACCGACCTCATCCTTTGACAAAAGATTTCCACATTCTCGACAAAACTTCTCTCGCGACATCTTCTATATCTCCCGCAGCCGCAGCTTCGGTACATCCTTGCCCCTGTACTCGATATCCAGAACGCCCAGCTGTATCTTGACCGTATCGCGCATCTTGTGTGCCCGCCGCAGGCAGTAGCGATCAAACTCGCGCACATTGACATCTGCCGCCGTACGGATATGAGGGAAGAGCAGCTTCATATATGCCGTTGCAATGCGCTTGATCGCCTCCGTATCGCGCGTATCGGCTTCCTCCGGCACCTCCACGATCTCATCCACGATGGCGCGATAAGACAAATCATCGCGCAGCTGATGAAGAATCGTCGAGAAATACTCCGAGTTCATCGCCCAGCCGGAGACCTTCAGATCCTCCTTCATACGCGGGATATTCCACCCCTTGATAAATCCGTGAAAGCGCTCGATCAGAGCCGACTCATGGAACACCTTCGGCAGTTCCTCAAACATATTGCCATAGCCATCCTGATCCATGACCTCTTTCTTGATATTTCCGCAGAGAATCACACCGGCATCCCCGTCCACGCGATGCGTTCCGATATTGCAGTATCCATTCTCACAGAAGGACTTGAGTGCGCCGCGCATCTCATCCACATCGGGGAACGTGATCGTCTGCACCTCATCCAGCGTCACAAAATCATGATTCGTCACAAGCCCGTCCTGTCGCCGTGCCACATCATAGAACATCTTTGCACGGCTCATCACGCCGCCACTCGCCAGCCAGCCGAAGCGGCTTACGCGCCCAAACAGATAGGACTTCCCCGTCCCCTTCGGTGCGAGTTCGATGAGGTTCAACTTCTTTTCGGCAAAGGGGAGGAGCCGTGTCAGCATTGTCAGCTTCTCTTCCTCGCTCGCATACCCTGCGGGGTTGTAGTCCACCGCCCCCAGCAACACATCCATCCATTCTTCGGTTGTGAAGTCCCGTCGTGCGTCCTTATAGTAGTCTAAATCAATTGTATAGGGGCAGAAGCTCTTAAATGCGACGAGTTTGATTTTCCCTTTGTCCTGTACCGACTTTCCAACCGGTGGGCGGTAGCCCAGCTCCACCATCCCCCACGTCTCACGCGCCGCAACGAGTTCATCCTTGCAGTCCTGCCAGACATGATCCTCGATCATTGTCTCCTTACTCATCAGTCCAAAGTCCGGCAAAGAAAAGGACACTGCGCCCGTCTTAATATCAATATCAATCGAAATACGTGCAAGCAGCTTTACCTGCTCCCGTTCGATCACAATGCGGCTCTTGATTGCTGTCCATTCTTCCTTCCGCGGCAAAAAACGATGCACGAAGCTCGCAAGTTCCTCTGCATCGAATACACCATCCGCATTTGCAAACCGCTTCAATAGCCAATCGCGGAGAAAAGAAGGAAGTCCGAGTGCCGAAAGAAAACTGCTCTTCTTCAAATCCTTGTAAACAATCATCTCATCAAAGGCATTTTTGAGCTTATCGATCATCAACATAACCTCCCCTCTTCACATCAGAAGTCAAAACCATCGTTCATCTTCATCCCTTTGCTCTGCGCCTCTACCACAAGCACGTTCAGGGGAGTATCCCCCTCATACACCGCAAGGCTGTATTTGCCGGCGTGCGTAAGATCGGGAATCTGCACCACGAAATGCTGGGCATCCTGCATTTGCCCCGCATAAAATTTACCTTGCCAAACGATCCCCAATGCGTTGATCGGCGCATCGGCAAAAAGAGCGAGACAAAGCCCGGTCTTACGATCTACAAACACATTTTCATCCGCAAGGCTCACATGAACCGTCTGCCCATCGGCACGCTCCAATGTGATGAGCGGCACAAGCACCTCTTCCAACGATGCGCCACCATGTACCTCCACACTCGCCTTACGGCTCCCCTTGAACCTGCCGTAGTCGGCAAGCACGAGGTAGTCGCCCTCCTCCGTTGCAAAAGGCAAATCATGTGCATAGTTCGGAAACATACGGCAACACCGCCCCGAATGCTCCCCCTTCGTATCCGTCTCGTACTTCTCCTCCTTCTCCCTGCGCACCGCCAGACGAGAGGCCCCGTGATCGCTCACAATGACAAACCTGCGACACTTCCCCACCGCAAGCTGCGTCGCAGCATCACGCAGCATTTCTTCAATCACATCAATTTCTTTCGCAAGGTGGATGGGATGCTTCTCCAGCGTATAGTTATAGCGGCTCTCTTCTCCATGTTTCAGATCATCCAGTCGCTTGCTTGCCGCTTTGCTGCCCTGCCATTGCGCGTAAAACGCCCGATTCACCGAGGTAATCGTCGGGAGCATCGCACGCCCCACCTGCACCCGTATCTTCAATCCGAGCTGTTTGCTAAACGACCCAATCAGGGCGAGATACTCCACGCCGAGCGCATCCAGCCAAAAGAGATGCGTTCCCTCCTGCGGAACACCATCCAACAGAGACTCACGCGCAGGAAGCTCATTATAAATCCGCGCCGCAGCAAGCGCATCCACTTTAGATAGGAACGCCTCTTCCAGGCAGTTGCTGAGTTTCTGCCGCTTGTAGGCAATGAAATACTCCGTCAGTTCCGCCGCCCGCACACAATCCTTGAACACATAGTCGGAGGCATAGGCATAGAGCGAAGGATAGACCGTTTGCAAAATTCCACAATTTTTCCAGTCATCATAGCCATCATCTGTATCATGCGAAAGTGCCGCGATCATATCCTCGCGCTCCATCTCCGTCAGATCCGTCAAACGGTAGATGCGCTCTGCACGAATCCTGCGATTTTTCCGCACAAACTCCGCCATTTCTGCCTCGGAGCAGTTGCGCAGGAGACGTTTCCGCTCCTGATACAGCTTCTGAAACTCCGGATTTTGGAGCGAAATATTTGAGATGGCATGAATAACCGCCGTACGAAGTCCTGCTGCACTTTCCGCCTGCTGTGCGGCAAAGAAAAGATAGGGATACTTCTTCGCCAGGTCGTCCCCTGCCAGCCGCAGGGCAATAAAATACAACCATGTATCAAAGTCAGAGGTATTGGCTCGCTCATGAAAAAGCTGTGCCAAATCTCCGTCCAGTCCGTAGTGCGCGAACACAGTAGACAGCTTCCACTGTTCCTTGGAGAGTTCCTGCAAGAGCCGCTGCCATTCCGCCTCCGTCCCGCAGGAGCGCAGGGGGGCAAAGGCCTCACAAAAATGCGAAATCACCCCAAACGCATCCCTCACATGATGAACACGAAGGAGCGCATGGGGAAAACTCTGCCGACTTTGTACGATATGAGTGCCGTCGCGTCCCTGCTCCAATGCCGCCAGCAAAGACCGTGCACCGTGTATTCCCACCTCCACAGGAATCTCCGGCGGCAATACGCTCAGGGAGACATCCATCCCCAGAACAGAGTCCTCCGCCGCATCTTCGGCACTGCGCCGCAGTGCCAAGCGACGCTCACCGTTTGCGATACGGGGATCCTCGGACAGCTCCGACGCATAACGGAAAAATCCGCGTAGCAGCAATAGAGCAGCACCATCCCCACAGGGCATCGACTTGAGACGGGAAAAGAGACGGCGCGCCACCGCCTCCCCACACAGGGCGAGATACTCCGCCAAGCCGATGAGGAGGATCTTCTCACCGCTCTGCACCTTCGTTTTGATGGTCGTAACAATGTCATCGGGAAGCGGCAGCCGATCCTCCTCAGAGGAAAGCGAACTCAGCGTAAGCAAATGAAGCCCCAGACCTTGCAGCCTGCGGCGCAGCTGCGCATAGACCGAGCCCCCCGCAAAGAGGAAGAACGGCGTTCGCTCCCTGTCCTGCAAATATCGCTCGACAGCTGTCAAATCCGGCACCATTGCATTTCACTCCCGTTTACGAGTTTTCCAGAATCTCCATCCCGACCGTCATATTATCTGCCACAAGGCGCTTCAAATATGCTTTGAGCGTTGCATCGTCCATGCTGTCGATCTTCAAGAGCACCTTGGATGAGCCGCCTGCATCGTAGCTCGCCTTTGCAAGCTGCTTCAGTTTTTCCTCAACGCGCAGGTGACCTCTCCAGTCATACGGAGAGATACCGAGTGCAGTCAGTTTTTCACGTACTACCGGCAAATCAGTCAAGAGTCCCGCATACTTCCCGATGACATTTTTGCGGAACGCCGCATCTCTCTGTGCCCCATCCGAAAGCACCGTGATAAAAGCCGCCTTCTCCAAAAAGGCAATCGCCGCCTTCAGTTCCTCGTCCTTGCCGTCGCGATGGTCAATATAGGAGAATACACGCTGCGCCGCATCGTATTCATCCGCCCCCACGCAGGCAAGTACAGGCGTTTGGTACTGCTCCGACCATTTGCGCGGACTGAGCGAGCCCGTTTTCTCCTTCCAGAGATCGCGCAGTTGTTCCTTGAGCTGACTGCGCCGATACTCCTCCGCACAGGAACGTACCGCCTCATTGCAGTGGGTTTTCGTTTTGAGGAAAAGCCCCTGCTCCACCTTGCTCCGTATCGTTTTCCGCTCTGCCTCAGAAAGCCCATCCAGATAGGGAGCATACGCCTTGGCAAAGAACATATCCTCCTCGCCGAGCACCTGCTCCATTTCGACACCATACTGTTCCATCAACGAAACAAAGTCACGCACATGCTCGGGCAGGACATCGCCGCCCTTCGCCAACAGTTGGAGAATATGCCTCGTCTTCGCAAACGCTTCGGACTGCTCCGCCAGAAGTTCTGCCGAGATACGCAGGAAGCTCAGGCGCTCCTTCCACGCCGCACGCGCCGCACTCCACTCCTGAAGCTGCGCACTGAGCACCCGATTCGTCGCGTGAACCGCGCGATACTCGATGCAAAGCTCCCGCAGGAGTTCCTCCCCCGTCTCCTTGCTCCAAAGGCAGGCGTACTTCTGTGAAAACTTTTGTCGTATATCTTGGAGCAGCTGACCGCGCCGCCCAAGTTCATCCGCAAGATGCAGGAGTTCACCATCGGCAAAGGATTTCAGGAAGAGGTTCATCCCCTCCTCCAGCCGTTCCACACAGAGCAGTGCTTTCAGCTCATCCGCCAACGAGGGATGTTCTTGCGGAGAACTGCCAAGCGCCATCATGATGCCGTGTGCCTCGCGCCCCTCCTTCTGCTGCAGAAGGGAATACAACTCAACAACAGCGAACAGATTCTCCTCTGCCACATAGGCGAGACACCAAAGCGGCAGCTGCCATTCCTTCATGCGATTTTGGATGCCAATGGAGACCCGCGCCACAGACGTACAGCTTGCCTCCGATAGCCCCCACGCCTTTTGCGTGATCTCATAAAAGGCGCGCTCCTCTGCCGTCATCTCCACGATAAAGGTATCCTGCGGTGTCTTTCCCTTTGCCAGATCGCCAATACAGTCCCCCAGCATCTCTTTTAGCTTCTCGGCAGTCATCGCCCCCGAGCTGCCCGCCGCATCGCCGTAGCGATAGGGATCGCCTGCGTATGGACGCAGCAGGAAACCGAGCAGGAACGCTGTGAGATTGCACGGAGGCATCCCATACTCCGACAGGAGCACATCGCATAGCTCGGCAACGCCGATCTGCCCCGCCTGAGAGAATTGGGCAGCGATGCGAGTTTCCAGATCCCTCTTGATCACAGAGATGGGAAGACTCTTCGTCTCTGCTCTCTGCCAATAGTCGGGGAGCGTCCACACCTCGGACAAGACGCGATTGTCCGCATCCTTGATCGTACCTGACACTACACCATTGATGCCGGCGAGTGCCGATGGCTTTAGCGCATTTGTCTTATAATACCCTTCCGTGGTTGTCTTCTCAACATCAAAGGCATTCGGAAATTGACGCAGCACAATCGCTTTAAGAACGCCGGACACCTCACTTGCCTGCGTCAGAGAGATTCCGTCCGGCTGCTGTGCCGTATATATGATAAAGCGACCGCTGTAGATACGGTTCTTCCAGCTCTGCTCCAGTACAGCGTTCGCATGTCTTGCTTGCTGATCGGCCGCCGTCCGATTATTCCCCTGATAGTATTCCGCCATTGCGGAGTATTCCACGTATTTCTCGAAATCGTCCGCTCCAAGCGGCGTGCTCAGTGCATCGATAAAAATGATATGCCCATTCTTTGGATCACGCGCTGCGTCCTTGATCTTGGAACGGAAAGCAGCAGCCTCCATATCGTCCTTGGCGAAGGCAAGGACGGCTTGAAAACGCCACGCCTCCTCCGACTTCTCCATCCCATTGATAATACGGGTAAAGTTATCGGCCGTCACCGTCTGAATGCTGCCGAGACTGCTCAGGAAGCGTGGCTTCAACCCCTCGGGGTGGAGTGTCAGGATCTTGCCCAGATTACCCGTCTCCACCAGCTTATCCGTCTTTGTCTTGCGCAGCCCCTCCTTGTACTGCTCGATCTTTCCCTGATCGCCGCTGAGCAGTGCCAAATCATACGTCGGCCCTCCCTTTTGACGCGGTGTCTGGATCAAAATCCCCTGTGTCTTGAGAGACTGTGCGATTGCGGCAGCACGAGAGCCCAGATCATCATCCCCCTCAAACACATAGGAGAGATTCTGATCCGTCGCGTGCAGAAGTTCGATGCTGCCGCCCAGCTGCTTATCCACCGCGAGCAGGATCAAAATTGCCTTGAGTACCGTCTGCTGCTCCTCACGCAAATCCTTCTGCTGCTCATAGGTGTCCAGAATCATGCGGATATGGGTTGCCAGATCTGCCTTTCCGCGCACATAGAAGAAATCCCAGAGCTGATCCACCGTCAGCAGTGGATGCTCGTCATACGGCCCCGTATGATCGATGAAATATTGGAACGCCTTGACCTGCTCATCTCCAACCGACTTGATAAAATCAAACATACTGCGCTGGTTCGACTGGAACGAGGATGCAATATGTTTGAGAACCAGAGCCGTCATCGGATGCAGAGGCATGATATTTCGGATCACATCCTCCGACGTGATGCCCGCGACATCCATCACGCGACGACGGGACTCATGAAGACGACCATTGAGATCGCCCTCCACCTCCGCCCAATCCTGCTCTGCCGCAGCTTTCGGTTTAAACGCCGCGCCGATGAGATCAAACGCGATATTGTCCGGCAGCGTAATCCCGACATCGATGAAACGGTCGCGAACCTTCTTCCACGTCTCATCCACCTGCGTAAAAAGATGATCCGTCTCATGGGTCACAGGAACGAAGAAAAACGGCTTTGCATTCACAAGCTCCGCCAGCTTTTGAAAATCTGCCAGACTCTCACGATTCACACGGAAATAATCCGAGAACTCATCCCAGATAAAGACGAGTTTGATATTGTTCTGCTCAATGACATCCGTCAGCCACACAATCAGACGGTCAACATCGAGCTGCATCATGGTAAAGCCCTCAGCGTTGGAGAATCGCGTAATGCGTTCCATGAGGTCACGCACCTCATCGCCCTCGCGCAGGCGTGCGACAATATCGTCAACCATCATCCCGCTGAACGATGCTGTCCATTGCGGCTGCTGTAGCTTGCTATCGACGAACCCCTTGTTTGCGTCATCCTTTTCCAGCCACGCGATGACACTCTCCTTGAGCGTATGCTCTCCTTCGTAAAGGCCACGCGCATGGAGCTCCGCCTGCACACTCTCCTGCACGGCAAAGAGCAGATCGCGCGTCGAATGCGGCGTACCCGCGTAGCGGTACACCGTTACGATGCCATTGCCTGCCTGCTTGTGTCCGAGCAATTTACCAAGCAAATCACGCTCATGCGCAAGTGCCTTATAGTCTTCCCAGTAGGCGCGTAGTTCCGACTCTGGTACATCGAGAATCTTCTTGAGCGTATAGGCGCACTGCGACTTGCCCGTGCCGTATGCGCCTGAGATCCACACCGAGCGTTTCTCTTGCCGCGCCATCACGCGCTCCATCTTTTTCAGCAGTTCCAGAAACTTCTCATGTGGATAGGTTTTCAGCCACAGACTCTCCGACTCCTGAATCGAGGAGTCCGTTATCTGAGGAAAATAGTTCTCGTCAAAGTCAAAATATGTGCGATACATTCCCTGTGCCATTTCCTCAGACCTCCTCGTTTCGGAAGAGTTCCAATACATCTGCGGAACTCCTATCCTCTACCAGCGTGATCTTCTCCAAATCATGCGTAAAGGACACGTCAATGAAATCCGGGTACTTCGCCGAAAGCCCCCTCAGCATCGGCTCCGCCTCCTCGCGTGTCACACCGAAGATCTGTGTCGGACTGATGCCGTCGCGCTCAATCGTATCATTGAGCAGCGTCGAGAGCGTGAACGCTTTATAGTCGCCGCATTTCTCCGCGAACTTAAACAGCCCGTAGAGAAACACACGCGCATCCGAAAGCACACATTTCGTGCGGCAGAGACTCCCATCCTCCGACACATAGCCAAAGTTTAGGACAGTGCCGAGGGGCGTGGAGACAATTCTGCGATAAGCAGTAGCTACCAGCTCGGAAGGACGTTCCTTCAGCCCCTCAATTTGCAGCATATCTATCAAATTTTTTCTCGAATAGCTCGTGCCAATCTCCATTTTTTTGATATACCAAGAAAGCTGGGGGTTCTCTGCCGCTAAATTGGTTAGTATTAGTCCCCACGCAATTTCTGTGCTCCATCCAATATCGCAAATCAGTTCGCCAAATTCCGTAAGATGTACTTTATCAATCAATCCGGCATCATGTAGAAAGAGCTTGAATTTTAATAACTGAGGTGCTGCCAAGGCGTTTTCATTGAAAAAATCATCCTTTCCTTGGAAAAATGCCTCCAACCACTCCGTCTTAGGACTATGTGCCCCTAATGAGTTAATTGATCTCACGTTTCCGCCTCCAGTCGGTATCTTCAACGAATCATATATTAAGCAGCCGCCCGGTATATCATGACACGCCATACAATGCTTGCAGTCTGCTATCTTGACCTTGCCTGTTGCAAACGATATACATCCATGTCTGCAGTGCCCGGCACAAACCGTACAAGACGAACAATATGCCGCTTTGCGAAAGACTTGCCGAAAAATCTTCGCTTTTGACGGGTTGCTCTTTAGTATCTGCTCTGCTACAGAAATCGTATAACTATTCTTCCCCTCTTCAACAGAATACGGAATATCCCAATCCAGCGTTTTCATCCACTCTTTCCAGTCAGACAAAGCACCTGTAATTGTTATATGGGTAACGCCCGCCTTTGTTTCCTCTATGTATCTTTTCTTGACCCCCTCGATAAAGCGCCCATCTGTCCGATGCTTCCAATCTCCTCGATTGATAAAATCTCGAAACCCCTCTTGAGAAAATGTTGTTTCTCTCGTTTTCTCAATAATATCAAAATATGGAGCAATTTCTTGCCGATATACCCTATGACGAATAAATTCACTTGAGCCACTAGATAGAGGACACTCCAAACACCCTGCTCTGGAATTTCCTTTTTTATATGCCTCATTAACAGAAATATCATACGTGTAAATATAGAGGAAAAGCTCTGCTGAAGTCCATTCTAGTAATGGAAAAAAACCATACTGACCTCGTGTTTTATCCCCATCAATGAAGTATTGATATCCAGCCCGCCGAACACTTTCATGTGCACGTACACCAACAAAAGCCAAACCTCGATAGTCGTTCTTACCGGTAATTTCTCTTAATTTCAACACTTGTGGTGTGCTCTTATGAACCGAGCAGCACCAGCGAAGTGTACGCGATGGGGGACCAAAGAGATTCCATGACTCGGCGGGGGTAAAATGCGAGGCAGCCCGATAGAACGGTATCTCCTCGGCTTTGCACTCCGCCTCTACCTGATCGACGAGCGCGTAGGTATCGGGGAACTCCATCCCCGTATCTCCAAATACAACAACAAAGCTGCCCTGCGGCAGTGCCTTTTTCACGAGATCGAGCAGGACACAGCTATCCTTCCCTCCCGAGAACGCAACATGAAAACAATCCAGCTTCGCTCGGTACTTCTCATAAACCGCGACAATCTTCTTCACCGTTGTCTGCTCAATCAACTCCAGCATCTCGCGATTTTTCGCGACCATACGAGGAATATCCACACAGGTGAGCTTCGAGCCTTTCGGAAGAAGTATGTCGCCGTTCTCATCCGCCATCAGCTCAATCTGCGGTGCGGTATAGACATCGCCGCCCTTGAGCTTTGCAACCATCTGCCCACGGTAGTAGTAGCAATTCGCCTCTGCCCAGAGATAGGGCACCTCATTTTGACGTGCGTACTTCCAATACGCATCAAATCCCAAAACATCCAACTCGGCAGCATATACAGGACGAGGCTCCTTGGACATCTTCGTCGGTGAGGAGTTTAACAGCAGCCCCCCTGTCTCGTCATCATACGTATAGGAATAAATTTCAACCCCTCACCTTCGCTAGAGCGATCACAGCATTGATCTGGCGTCCCGTGACAGCTCTGACAATATAACCTGAATCACGCAAAAATCTTCCTACAGTTTCTGGATCGAGTTCTATATTTGCACGAACAACAACATCAGCCAATAGATCATCATAAGTTCTGAGTGTACGATCCTTGCGAATCACTGCGCCCACATGATCACTATTATAGCGCAGAGCCCACACTGAAAAGCATTTACTGAATCTCCTGCAATAACTTTCAAACAAGAACAAGTTCCATTGTTGCCCACACGCTGGAAAGCGTGCAAACATCGCATAAAAATCCTTTAGTGGAAGGTATTCCCCATCAACGATGCTGTCAATCACACAATCTGTTGCTGGCACATCAAAATTTACATGAGCATCGGAAACAAAATGTTCCTCGTCCAGTCGTATCATACACTCTATTCCTGCCTGCAAAGCAATCGTGGGACTATCTGTGAACGATTTTGCGTACGCCTGTAACTCCTCCATCGTGCAGACATCCAAACCTCTGCAAAACGCACGCATTAGGTCAATTGGCGAGGTTTTCTTCGCCATTTCTCCACTCGATAACGACCTTTTTCTAGTCAGTATATTTCCTTTTCTGCTGTATCCATCCGCCAAACAAAGTTCATATATTGCATCATAAACAGCCGAGTTCGTATCCGTCTCAAGTTCATAATTCTCAGCAAGAACATCATCGACCGGGAGTTCCTTAATGTTATAGGACACATACTGCTCCGAAAGCTCTTGAGCCTTTTCGCGCAGTCGAACCTTCACCTCATCACGGATTGCAACACGCGAAACATGCGTATACGTCTCGTTCGACACCCACAGGAACTCACCGCGAGCCCCCAATGTTTGCTTGATTTTGTCATAGGGAATATAGAGCCGATCCGCCAGTTCCTCATACGTCCACAGTACCTTATCGCCCCAGATCGCTATTATGTCGTCTGTGATTACATCAAAAAGAGTACCATCCCGCTTCCCAAAGTACATTTTCTCATAATGCAGGTCGGGGAATAATTGCCGCAAGACAGCAATCAAGATGGATTCGCTAAATATATGCGCATCGTTTAGCTTCTTTTGATGGCGTGCAAAAAAAGCCTCATAGAAGATGACCTGCGACTTTCCGAGATAAGTCGTAACAATAAACTGCAGCCAGTCTAGGACATCGCGAGGAATCAGAAATGCCATCTGCCCGTCCTGTATGGTGAACGCAGCAATCTGTGCACGCACAGCATGATCCGATGCCAGCAGCTCCTCACCACCATGATCTTCCCGCCATCGCTCACGCAGCCACCTGCGAGTGCGAGAAGCACAAATGCCATGCACAAAAGCAGCAGTTTCTTCACCGCACATTCCCCCCTTTTTGCTTGCATCGGTCTTTTTCCCATTTCCGCATGTATTTACTGGACTATGTTTTCATGTCTATCGTACGATAAACCATTCGTTATTTATGATTCATTTTCCTTCTCTCCATCCGTGAATTTTTTCAGTTTCAAAAGGGAACTCTTTTGTGTTAGAATTATAGAAAGCTCTGATAAATCTCGCGTTTTCACAAAATAATCGAAAGGCAGGTGATCTTCATGCCCGAGGAGGTTCGCGCAATCCAGTGCCGCAGCTGCGGCGGAGCGATGTACTCGGATCAGAAGGCGGCGGCATATGTCTGTGCGTTCTGCGGCACGTCGGTCCCGTGGACGAATGAGCAGGTCTTTTGGGCATCGCCGATCACGTTCCGTCACAAGCCGGTGCAGATCGTAGACGGGGCGATGAAGCTCGGCCATGTGGAGGTGATGACGGAGGTCGACCCACACGATGCGCGGGTTCTCAGTCAAAAATACCGCCAAAACAGTGTCGCGGGCAAGCTCGCACTCTGGGACGAGACGACGACGGCAGCGTTCGCAGGGGTCTGCCGCCTAACGTTCATATGCCCGTTCTGCGGCGGCGAGTTCACGGGCGAGTCAACGCAGCATTTCTTTACGTGCGGCTATTGCAGCAATACATTCGAGGACGAGCAGCTCGTGCGCCCCGGCGGCTATCGGCGGGAGTTCATCATGGGGGTTGGCGCGGAGAATGTACCCGAGAAGGCAATTCCGTTCTCTGTCACGATGACGCAGGCACAGAATGCCGCACGGGTACTCGTACAGCAGTTCCCGCAGGAATTCGCGGGGCAGGATATCGAGCGGCGCATCCGCGCGGAGATGACGGCGGTCTACCTCCCGTTCTCACTCGCCGATCTCAGTGTCAAGATGTCCACGCACAGCAATCGCGGCGATTTTGAGGCGTACGAGGAGATCGTCAACTGGGCGTGCCCCGACACGACGCTCTATGACATCCACCTGCTCGATCGGCTCGACCCGTGGGATTTCGGCGCGGTGATTCCATTTGACCCCGCCTTTGCCGAGGGGATCTTCCGCGTTGCGGCGGCGGCAAACAACGCCTCACGCGCAGATGTGATCGACAATCTCCTCGCGGAGCGGCTCGTCACCGACCTAAAGGATACATTCGGGCTGACGAAGGCGAAGATCATGCGCTGGGGACGGGATTTCCGCAAGCACAAGAGCGCGGCCTTCCTCCTGCCCGTCTACTATCTGGATCGGCGCGCAGAGGACGGCGAAAACGCGCGGCAGGTACGCATCGCGGTGAACGGACAGACGGGCAAGGCAGCCGCACTGTTCTATCAATACGGGCGGGAGGAACGGTATGTCTCGCGTGCACCGTCTCACCCAAAGGCGATGTCGACGGAGCACACGGTGCGCACGCCGCCCGTTGCGGTCAAACGCGTCGGCTCGCCGTTCCTGCACCGCGCCATCCCGCTCGATGCGGCGGTGGAAAAGTCATTCGGACAGAGATTGCGCGGACTGTTCGGATTCGGTGGCTAAAGAATGCACGAAAAAGACTGCGGTACGAAACGACAACATTTCGTACCGCAGCCTTTTTATGATCCTAAAGAATTAGGGGTTACGTCAAATACAACGGACATGCGTGCTCCACGCAAACACTTAGTTGCGCAAGCGTTCGTGTGCTTGTACGCTCAAATACCGCCAGACTTCTTAAACGCGCTGCGCTTGAACGAAAGAAGTCCGGCGGGGCGTACCGCACAAGCGGTCAACGTCATCCAATCACACTTCACTAACGCTCGTGTTCTTGGGACGTTTTCCCATACGACCTGTTACCCAATCAGCTTCGTCCTGCAGACTAGCTTCTTGGACAGGTCAGTATTTCCCCACTAGCTCCACTAGGGTTTGCTTAGGAGCATCGCTGTCCTTATTATTCCGTAACATTTATCACAGAGCCAAGAATCCCTGAATATATCCGTGCGCCCCTACTCCACCGTCCACTCGTTCACGTTCCCAAAGAAGCCGATGGCGCGATGCCCGAGTAGATTATCCTCCGCGATGCCGTGCACGCGTGCGTTCACCACGTAGACAGCATCGATGTAGCAGAGAAACACATAGGGCGGATCCTTTGCCAGCTCCTCCTGGAACAGTCCATAGAGCCGCATCCGCTCATCGGGGTCGCTCGTACGGCGCGCCGCCATGAGATATTCATCGACGCGTGCGTTCGAGTAGCGACCCACATTCACTTTTCCGTTTGTCGTAAACACCTTGTAGGTATGCATATCCGGATCGAGCGGGCTGCCCCAGCCGACGAGATATGCCATCTGCCCGGCCCAGTCGATCTGCGCCGGGGTCTCCACCGTGCAGTGGATGCCGGCAGCACACAGCTGCTCCGCTGCAACATGGACGAGCTCGCTGCGGGCAAAATTATCGTTCTGCGTGGTGAGCCGGAAGCCGACCTCCTCGCCGCCGCGCATATAGTAGCCGTCTGCGCCCCGCACGCAGCCCGCCGCCTCAAGGAGTTGCTGCGCCTTCGCGGGGTTGTAGTCGTAGCGTTCCACGTTCGGATTGTTGTAGATGCTGCGCTGCAAGGGGCCGTACGCCGGTATTCCATAACCGAGCAGTACCTTGTCGATGAGTGCCTGCCGATTGATCGCATAGGAGATGGCAGGGATGAGATCACGATTCCGCTGCCAGTATGGATGGGCGAAATTGAACAGGATCGCGCGGTAGTCCGTCGTCTTCATGTCATAGCAGCAGTAAGCGGGATTCCCCATGAACTGCGCCGCATTCGTCGGAGCGAGATGCGCCATGTCGATCTGTCCGTCCGCAAGTGCCTGCGCCTCCGTGACATCATCCTCGATGATCTTGAAGACGAAGCTGTCGACCTTCGGTGCGCCGCGATAGTAGTCCTCGTTCTTCACGAGCACGATTTCCTTGCCCGCCTCCCAATGGTCGATTCGGAAGGGGCCCGTGCCGACGGGGCTGCGGAAGAATCCTGTCGTCTTCAGATCCCGCCCCGCCAAGAGGTGTGCGGGCAGGATCAGCTGCACCATGTCGTCGAGGAAGGCTGCATTCGGCGCGGACAGGCGGATGCGCACGGTCTTGTCGTCGAGCTCGGTGATCTCACGCACATCCTCGAAGTTCTGCGCATTGAACGAGCCCGTCAGCGGATTTTGGATTGCCTCGATGGTGAACTTCACATCCGCCGCACGCAGCGGTTTCCCGTCATGCCAGAACACGCCGTCACGCAGCCGAAATACATAGGTATAGGTCTCCGGATCGTATTCGTACGACTCCGCCAGTCCCGGCACCGTCGCCCCCGCCGCATCCCGCCGCATCACCCCGTCAAAGAGCAGCTGGTCAATCACCCCGTACTCATTCAGAAGAGGATTGATCTGATCGTAGTCTCTCGACCCGCAGACGATCCGCGCTCCATGATCCTCGTCCGCGCAGTTCTCGCCACAGCCGCCGGCGAGTGCAAGCAGTACAAACGCGATGCACAAGTACAGCAGCTTTTTCACTACATCACCTCCTCCAATCGAACGTATTTTGATTTGCATTATAAAAGCTCTTTCTCTTTTCCGCAATTGTATTTTGAAAAAATTTTTCCGTTTCGTCACTAAAAGTTTTTTCAAAACTTTCCTGAAAACCTGTTATTTTTGACAGGTCACAGGAGAAATTTTTTATGATAAGATACATATAGGAAGCACTGATAAATTCAGCCCATCATCTTGGCGCATCCTTTTCGCCCTGCCTGTGTCAACAAATCCTCCACATAGCACAACGGCTATGCGTCCGGTTTGTTTTCTTGGCAGGACAAAAATTCTGCACCAATCTGACAGGCTTCATTTTTATCAGCGTTTCCTATAGTCAAACGATTATGAACAGCGGAGGTGTGTTCTATGAAGCTAAAATCATTTCTCCTCGCCGCGATCCTCGCGTTCATCCTCCCCGCATCCCTCGCTTCGGCGCAGCTCACGGATGAGGATATGGCACTCGGCGGCATCCACATCGGCGATACGCGTGCCGAGGTCGAGGAGCTCTACGGCAATGGCAATCGCTACGCAGACGGTGTGGAGGTGTGGAACGGCGAGGATGTCGGCATACACGCCATTGACTACGGCGCGTCGCTCCATGTGACGTACCGCAGCTCGGACAGGGGCTGGCACGTCATCAGCGTGCATCTTGGCGTGGACGACGTGAACGAGTACCTTTCAAAGCCGTCCGAGGAGGCGCAGAGCCTTGAGACATCGCGCGGCATCCATCTGGACAGCACGGCGGAGGATCTTGAGGAGGCGTACGGCTATCTGCCAAAGCCCAAGTGCAGCAACAACGCCCCGCCCGTCTGCGGCTACTTCTACGACGGCGACACAGCGCAGATCGCATTCTACATCTGCGCCGAGCACAGCCCCGGCATCCGCTCCATCTGGCTGCACGAGAAGTAATCCACCCAAAAGCATAAGAAAACGGCTGCTGTGATGAAGGACTCCCCTTCGCACAGCAGCCATTTTTCCTTAACCGAGGTTATCTCTCAGACCGCGTTCACATTTTTTCCCATGCGGTGAACTTGTATGCGCGTGCACCGCCGCCAACATCCACACCGCTGTAATAGTCATCGTAGTACCCGTGTTCCTCGAGGTAGTCGCGCACGGCATTGTTGCCCGTGTAGACTGTGTACCTACCGCTCGGCAGCGCACTCCGGAACTCGCCAGCCGCCGATGACGGCGAGCTCGGCTCGTACATTGTGATCGTGCTGCCGTTCTTGATGAAGATGGCGAACTTGCATGCCTTCACATGACTCTGGAAGGTGCTCTCGCTGATCGTGCCGCTCCACATGGCGAACGTCATGGAGGACATCGCCAGCATCAGGGTAAAGACCAGTGCCATCACTTTAGCCGCCCGTTTCATGATACATCATCTCCTTTTTATCAACACAAGCTACTCGGAAAATGAAGCTGCGCAGCTCATTTGTCTTATTATAGTCGAAATAACTCGGAGATTGTACTGTCATAAATGACAGGTTTATCAAAAATTTTCTCAAAAACCTGTCATTTG